>Ga0209717_1000216_pt1 | contig 74538 bp, 57 predicted proteins | sample AD_UKC048_MetaG_FD_184418 | JGI IMG/M metagenome (GOLD analysis project Ga0209717, IMG submission 184418) | Active sludge microbial communities of municipal wastewater-treating anaerobic digesters from USA - AD_UKC048_MetaG (SPAdes) (version 2) | ecosystem: Engineered > Bioreactor > Anaerobic >...
CAATGCGATCATACGGGGCGATGTTCATTACATCCGGATCGGGCACCATGTGAATGTCCAGGATGGTGTGATCATACACTGTACCTACCGCCAGGCGCCCGTCACCATAGGGAATAACGTATCTATTGCACACAATGCGATAGTACATGGCTGTACAATCCATGATAATGTCCTGATCGGCATGGGATCCATCCTTATGGACCGGGTCATTGTTCATTCCAACAGCATAATTGCGGCAGGAGCGCTCGTAACGAAAGGGACGGTCGTGGAACCCGACAGCGTTTATGCAGGAGCCCCTGCCAAAAAAATCAAATCCATCGACAAAAGTTTATCGGAAGGGGAAATACAACGGATTGCCAACAGCTATAACATGTACGCCGGATGGTACAAGTTGTAAAAAAATATAAAAGAGCCTGCTCAGGATTTTGAGTCAGGCTCTTTTATTTGATCAGTGGAAATTTATTTCAATCCCAGTTTGGCTTTGACGAGCGGCAGGATATTGTCTCCTTTTTCATAAAAAAGGAAAGCGCCGGTACCGACATCAAAAATATAGGTATATCCATTCTCTTTAGCGACGGCGTTAATGGCATTTTTTGCTTTATCCAGCAGCGGTTGCAGAAGTTCCACCTGTTTGTTCTGCAAATCGGTATCGGCTTGTTGCTGGAAAGTCTGAATACGGGTTTCAAGATCTGCCAGTTCTTTTTCTTTTGTCTGGCGAATTATATCTGACATGGTGCGGGAATTTGTCTGATAGTCCTGAACTTTTGTCTGGTACTCGGCATACATGGTTTGTAACTGGGTTTCCAGCGTTTTCTGGTAATCCTGCAGTGCCGTTTGAATGGAGTCTTTTCCCGGCATTAACTCCAATAATTCATTTGAATCAATATAGCCCAGTTTGGCGTTCACCTGTCCAAATCCGGCGGACATAACAGTGCTGAGGGCAATCACCATGACAAATAATAAGATCTTTTTCATTTTCAGTATGATTAATTAATTAAGTGCGGCAAAGATATGGAAATTTATGAATTTCCTATTACCTTGGTTTTTTTTCACCCGGCGGCGGCATGGGGTTATCTTTTATACCCTCAGAACCAGGCCTTTCTGTCGGATTGACATTTGTTCCCTGTCCGGGCCGTGCCTGGGGTACCATCTGCCCGGGTGAAAGATCGGAGCCTTTTCCGGTTCCGGTACCCGTATTGGTGCCTCCCAGTTCAACGGTCTGGCGCTTACGGTTCTCCCTTTTAACGGTCTGCATCACGGTACCGACTTCATCCAGGACGTCGTCGCTGAGATCGAACTTAGCATCGGCAAACAACAATGCCGCTCCGGATGCTTTGTCGAAAATAAAGGCATAATTCCGTGTCACGGCCATATCCTGGATTGCGTTGTAGATTTTCTCCTGGATGGGCTGAACCAGTTCTATCCTTTTTTTGAAGAGGTCACCGTCTTTACCGAAGCGTTTTTTCTGAAGATCTTTGGCATCTTTTTCCTTCTGAACGATCTCGTTCTCTTTCTGCTTTTTCAGATCTTCGGGCAACAGGATCGATTCTGCCTGGTATTCCCTGTAAAGCTTATCGATCTCCTGGAATTTCGCTTCGATTTCCTTCTGCCATTCGGCTGAGAGGTCATCCAGCAAAGCCTGGGCATCGGTGTACTCAGGTATGTTATTCAGGATATAATCGGTATCGACGAATGCATATTTCTGACTAAAACCTGGCATAAAGGCCATCATCAGAAGCGCTGAGATTAAAATGAGCTTTTTCATATTTATTCCTCCAATATATTTAATGATAAAAGGATTACCAGCAAAAAACCTGCCATATTAGCTTCGGTTAATCAATTGACGAGTTGATCGAGAAGTGGAACTGGGAGCCGTTGGCTGACGGGAGCCCGGGTACATCATCAAATCCATATCCCCAGTCAAGCCCCAGGAGGCCGAACATCGGCAGGAAGACCCTGACCCCAAATCCTGCACTGCGGTATATGGAGAAAGGATTAAAATCATCAAATCCAAGCCATGAGTTACCTCCTTCAAGGAATGCCATGGCATAGATCGTTGCGCTGGGATTGAGCGATAGCGGGTATCTTAGTTCCAGCGTATATTTGGCATAGATAGTCCCGCCGATATTTTTGCTCTTGTAATAGTCGGGAGTGATGGTTTCATTCCGGTATCCCCTCATTCCGATGATCTCCCTGCCATCAAGGTTATTATACCCCGACAATCCATCGCCCCCCAGATAGAACCTTTCAAACGGCGTGATCCCGATATCCCTGTTATAGAGTCCAAGGAATCCAAGCTTAGCCCGGGTCATGATGACTGCTTTGGGAAATATCTCGGTGAAGAATGTGGCATTCACCTTCCATTTATGGTATTCGATCCACTTGTATCTTTCATCCGGTTCCATGACCGAATAGTCGTCCTTGCTAAAAAGCGAATAAGGCGGTGTAACTTCAAGGGATACAGATACATCCGAACCATATGTTGCGTAGATGGGCTGGCTGATGGAACTTCTTCCAAGGACAATGTTATAGTTGATATTATTGTAAACGCCTGTGCCCGATCCAAACACAAATATCTGGGAATAGTTTTCCAACGCATAACGCTGACCGGTTACCGATTGGTATAAGGTAAAGAAGTCATCCGGCCATGTAAGTCTTCGTCCCAGCCCGAGCGTCAATCCATCGATCACAAATTCCGACCGGAGCGGGTCATTCTTGGATTTTCCGTTTGAATAAAGTGAATGCCAATACGTTACACTGAAAGCGTTTGGTTTCTTGCCTCCCAGCCATGGTTCGGTAAAAGAAGCACTGTACGACAGGTACCCTTTTCCATACGACTGCAGCCGGAGGCTTAATTTCTGACCATCGCCCGAAGGGACTGGTTTCCAGGCATCGCTTTTGAATAATTTCCGGGCGGAAAAATTATTGAAAGAGAGGCCAAGGGTACCTATGATACGGCCATATCCCCATCCGCCGCTGAGTTCGATCTGGTCGGAAGAAGTTTCTTCAACTTTATAGGTAATATCGACGGTTCCGTCTGCCGGGTTGGGGACGATATCCGGGGTTATTTTCTCCGGGTCGAAATATCTAAGTTGTGCAAGTTCGCGGGTGGTGCGGATTATATCGGAGCGGCTGAATAGCTGGCCCGGGCGGGTACGCAGCTCGCGCATCACGACATGGTCGCTGGTCTTGGTATTTCCGCTGATTGCCACCTTGTTGATCCGTGCCTGTTTGCCTTCCCGTATCCTGATCTCGATGTCGATCGAATCATTCTCAACATTGATCTCAACCGGCTCGGCGGAGAAGAACAAATACCCGTCATCCAGGTATAGCGAACTGACATCCTGTTCATTCGGGTTGAATGATAGGTTTGTTTCCAGCAATTCCCGGTTGTACACGTCTCCCCTGTCAATCTTTAGTACCCTGTTCAGTTGGTCGGCTGTGTATTTCGTATTTCCGACCCAGGTAATATTCCTGAAATAGTACTTCCTCCCCTCTGCCATTTTTAGGTCGATACTGAGAGTCCGGTCAGCATTGCGGTAAATGGAATCGCTGATGATGGAGGCGTCACGGTATCCGACTTTGTTATACTTCTCAATGACCTTGACCAGGTCTTCCTCATATTTGTCCTGGATAAACCTGGAGGGTTTGAAAATCCTGATTTTCACCGTGCGGTTGAAGTGGGCCATTGTCGAATCGACCACTCCCTGCGGATTCATCCTGAGGATTTCCCGGATATTGTGCAAAAGGGCCAGTTCAACATCCTGCAGCGGATTAAATTTCCCTCTCTCCTTGGTCTCTTTCAGCGAATTTTTGATCTTCTGGGCTGAAAATTCATTGTTTCCGAAGATCCGGATTTCATCGATCCTGACACGATTTCCCTTCTTAATAAATATATCAAGGACAACATTATTGGCACGTGTTGTATCGGGGTTTTGCCTGATGTCGATCTCCGCATCCAAAAATCCCTTATCCCGGAAATGTTCCCTGATCCGGTGGCGCGTATTTTTGAGAAGGCTTTCCGTAACCACATCCCCTCTGGTGATATTGAGCTTTTCGCGCAGGTTGTCAGCTTCTGTTTTATTGATCCCTCTCAGTGAAAAACGGGAAAGCCGTGGTCTTTCTTTCAGTTTCAGGTTCAGAAAGACTGTTTCCCCCTGTATATCGGTGATATACAATCCGATATCTTCAAACAGGCCCTGATCCCATAGTTTCTTGATAGCACCTGAGATGTCTTCCCCGGGGATGGTGACACGGTCACCGACATTGAGACCGGTGAGCATGACCAACACGTTTTTATCGAGATATTCGGCGCCGGTAACGGTAATCCCACCAATCTGGTATTCAATGGGCCGGGTATAGTCGATTACGCTCTGATCCCCGAGAGATACCTGGGCGAATACCCCGGAAGCAAAGCCGGATATCAGCAAGGCCAATACCAGGAATAATTTCCCCGATTTAACACGGGGAATAAGAACAGGGTTTCGCTGCAGAATTTTCCGGTAGTTCACTTTAGGGTATTTGATGATTATTGATCTGGTCACTGGTTTTACCGAACCTTCGTTCGCGGTGCTGGTAATTAAATATGGCTTCGTACAGGTCTTCTTTTCTGAAGTCGGGCCATAGTTTCGGGGTAAATATCAATTCCGAATAAGCAATTTGCCATAGCAGGAAGTTGCTGATCCTGTTTTCCCCGCTGGTGCGGACAAGGAGTTCCGGTTCAGGAAGGGGGAATGAAGGAAGCATGGATGTGAAATAATCGGCGGTGATATTTTCGAGCGTTATCTTGCCCTCGGCAAACTCCGACACTATTCGTTTGGTAGCATTCACGATCTCCCAGCGTGAGCTGTAACTCAGGGCCAGGGTAAGTGTCATCCTGTCGTTAGCTGCAGTCTGTTCAATTGTTTTTATGAGTTGTTTGTAGATACTTTCAGGGAGGGCTTCCAGGTTACCTATGGCATTTAATCTGATCCGGTTTTTATTCAGTGTTTTGGTTTCTTTGTTGATCGATTGTAAAAGAAGGTGCATCAGGGCATCCACTTCAAATTTTGGCCGCTTCCAGTTCTCAGTGGAGAAAGCATAGAGCGTCAGATATTTAACGCCTAATTCAGCCGCTGCTTCAGAGGCTTCCCTGACAGCGGTCACGCCGTGTTTATGGCCAAAGGTCCTGGGTTTGCCACGCAATTTAGCCCAACGTCCATTTCCATCCATGATGATAGCAATGTGTTGCGGTAGCTTTTCCAGATCCAGTTTTTCTTTATAACTCATTATTTTTTAACGTCTTGCCTCTTTAACAACCCATCAATCATAATCTGATTTCCATTGATTCGGGCATTTATTTTTATTATAAAGCCTGAATTTATAAGTCAGTGAAATTCCTGCAAAGTTATACCAATCTTTGGTTGTTGGATTACCCCTTTCTTGCATTGGTTGATGGAGCCGGGTCGGATCGGAGAGAAATTCCGCCGGATCACCCGGATCGATCTGTGTTCCGTTTAGATAATATGTTGTGCTGACATCGTCCAGGTAATCGGAAAAAGTTTTCCTCATGCCCCATTCAGCAGTCAAACCCAGTCGACGGTTGATGCTATATTTTATTCCCAGCCCAAAGGGAATGGTAAAAGTCACTTTGCCATAGGGCGAACGTCCGTCGAAGCCGGCGTTCTGCCCTTCTGTTCCAAGGCTGCGCAAATCTATACCATTATATTCCGGATTATAAAAAACCATTCCGACGCCTCCGAAGATATACGGTGTCAGGATATTCTTCCTGCTCCCGGTTGTATAATCGAAGAAATTAAACTCGGCCGAGGCTCCCACATCGGTAATTTTGGATTCGAATCCCAAGCCTCTTTTATCATTGGTTGTGCCCCGGGCATCATTGCCCCGGATCTCCCCGCGGACCACTTCGGCTTTCACGGTCCACCTCGAATTAAGATTTACTCGCGCCACCCCGCCATAGGCTGGTCGTGACGCCAGAAAATGGATCCCGGGGTTGATATCTCCCAGGTAATAGGTGATTCCGCCGATCAAGCCGACTTCCGCTGTCTGGGCCCAGGTTACCACTCCGATTAACGTAAATACAGGAATTAACAGGTATTTCTTCATCTTATCTTGCAGGCCGCAAAAATATCAAAAAAAATTAAAGATTAATCAACTGTTCAGTTGCGAGCGTCAAGGCCCCATTTGAGCTTTTCCCTGATGGTCATATAAAAGTCCTTCTCACGCATCTGGATCATATTAATGCTGAATGCGGCCTTTTCAACCATAAGTTCAAAATTTGAATGGATAGTTGCCTTTCTGGAATCAAGGCTGACAAGGAACTGGTCCTCCCGTCCTTCAACGATGACCCGGATTGACGACATGTCAGGTATAACGACAGGCCTGACCGTTAAATTGTGCGGAGCAATCGGAGTCAGGACAAAATTCCTGGAACCGGGAGTTAGAATCGGGCCGCCGCTGCTCAGCGAATAGGCCGTTGAACCGGTTGGAGTGGCGATGATCAGACCGTCGGCCCAATAAGAGTTCAAATACTTGTCATCGATATAAACATGGAGCACGATCAGTGAAGTCGTATCTTTACGGGTGATAGTCAGTTCATTCAAAGCATAACTGAGATCGCCAAAAAGATCCTTCGGCTGCGAAAGCGCGACAAGTGTCCGGGAATCTATCCTGAAATCCCCATCCAGGACTTTATCAATGGCAGGCAAAATCTCATCCTTACCAATACTCGACAAAAAACCCAGCCGGCCGATATTAATGCCTATGATCGGGATTCCGGAATCCCTGACGAGTGTAACGGCGTCGAGGATGGTCCCGTCACCGCCAATGGAAATAAAATAATCCACCTTCCCGGCCAGATCCTCCATATCATCGAAGAACCCAATATTTTCACCTGTTTCCACCTTCCCCGCCAGCGACTCATAAAATTGCCTGTGGAAAAGCACTCTGCATTTCTTCAGCAATAGCTTATCAATGACACTTTGCACATATTTCAAATTTTCCTGGGAAATCGGTTTACCGAACAGCGCAATCACCATATGCTTATCATTTTAAACGGCTTGTGCAAAAGTAACGAATAATGATCATTTTCATCAGATTATATCGGAGCCCGGAAATGAAGATAAAATCCGGCTTCATTCCTGTAATTGACGGAAAAATCGAGCCTGACAACCACATCATAATAGGTGACGAAATCGAGCCCTGCACCATATCCGATCAGCATAGAATTTTGCAGGTCATTTGTTGTCTGCCCGAACTCCTGCGAATAATAACCGTATCCGGCATCCACGAATAAATTAAGGTAGAGGGCGTAAAAAATTCGCGCAAACTTTTCGGCCCTGATGAATTGAAAACGATGCTCCCGGTTCGGGATCAGGGCGAACTTGACATTATTTTTCAAAATAACAAAATGTTCGGCATCAATCAGATAGTACTCATATGCTCTTACAATATCACGGTCGTAGCCAATTCCTCCCAGGACAAAATAAGGCTGGCGGCCGGCAGAAAAATACCCATTGATACCTGTTGCAAGGTAAATCCGGGGATTTAGCTCCCAGTATTTCCGGTAAGTGGCCGTTATTTGGATGGAATTGATGGTCTTTTCAGGAAAGGTCCACAATCCATTCTTGACGAGACCAAAATCAGCGTAATAACCTTTCAGGGGATATGATTTAAAATCACGGTGATCGTTTTTATACTGGTAAGAAATTGAAAAATAGCGTATAACGGTAGAAGTGTCGTTGGTAAAATCGGGATTGGAGCGGATCAGGCTGTCGGAAAAATGATGCTGGTCGAATCCGGCCTGGATAGTGTGGGTAATATGAATATTGTTGCGGACCGTCAACTGGCTGTAGGCAAAAAGATCCTTTCGCGCAAACCCGGAGTCAAGGCGGATAAACTCCTGTTTATTGTTCAGCGTCCGGAATGCCGATTCCTTCTGGCGGGCAAAACCAAAACCGACGCCCAACCCCATCGTTTTCGACCGGTTAAGATAAGGCACCTGGTACTGGAGCTGTATCAACCGGTCATATCCCCACTGGAACCTTAAGATCAATTCCTCTTTTCTTCCCCTGAAATTTTTCCAGTCGATATAAAATCCATAACTAAGCCTTTCAGGATCACGGGTTTCCCACCATACGTTAAAATTTCTGTCCGATAATTTGAATATGGGTGTAGGCCAGATGTACCATCTCTCAACCACTTTAACCCCGACAACAACACTACTCCCTGACGAATCAGTGTGATTGGCGTTTATTTCGACAAAATTGAAAAGAAGCGTATTCAGCAGGTTATTCCTTGAACACCCGATCAATGAGTCGAGGGCGGCAGAACGGATAAAATCACCTTCCTTGAATACAATTTCCCTCAGGATAATGGGATCCCTTGTGATCCGGTTACCTTCGAGAACAATTTTGTCGATGGAAATAAAGCGGTCGCCTTTATCCTGGCTCCCGTCTGTTTCCTGGGCGTGGCCAATGCCTGCGAGTGCCAGGAACAGCGCCAGGAAAAGCCAGACAGGCCCGATAGCATATTTTGCCGGATCAATGCTCAAATGAAATCATTTCATACGTTGAGGTAATTCATCAACGAATCATAACGCTCTTTCAGTTCATCCAGGTCGTCTTTTTCGGCAAAAGTGGCTTTAATTGTATAGTGATATCTTTCGAATGTCTGGATGACGGGATTAAGGTCTGTTGCATTGATCTTGAGGGTAAGGTCGATAAGCTTAGAATCTGCTTTGGTGCTGAAAAAAGCACCGATGATCCGCACATCGTTCGATTCTACGATCTGGGATATCTCGGCCATTGAATAATTGCTTTCAGCCACCTCCAGTATAATCATCCCGCCCGGGTTAAGCACCGACATATTCAATGTGAGATATCTGACCAAAGCGGAAAGGGTGATGGCTCCCTGGTAAAGATTCCGTTGGTCAACGACCGGGAGCAGCGAAAGCTTCAGTTCGGTCATCATTTTCATCACATCGAACACATGCTGGTACGAAGAGATGAACGCGTTCGGCATGGAGAGCCTGACGTTTCCGAGCGGCTCAGATTGATCGGGGTGGTTAACCAGGTCGAATTCCGACACAAGTCCGATCAATTCCCTTTCACGAACCAGCGGCAGATGGTTGACCCGGTTCTCATCCATGGCATTAAGGGCGAAAGAGCAAGAATCATTCACATTCAGGGGCAGAATATCGAAGGTGATTATTTCTTTGGCGATCATAACAATTTGTTTAAAATGATTATTCGGTCCAGTCACGGCCATTCAAAATCCCAAGGTAGTTGGAATACCTCGAAGGATGGATCCTTCCGTCGTTGACTGCACGGATCACTTCACAACCCGGTTCGTGTGAGTGAGTGCAATTGCCATAACGGCAAAGATGCATGAGGGCTCTCATTTCGGGAAATCGTTCGGCGACTTCGAACTGCCCGAAATCGGTCAGGCCGAATTCCTTGATTCCGGGAGTATCGATTATATACCCGCCGAAAGAGAGGCGGTGCATCTCAGGAAATGTAGTGGCATGCTGGCCTTTGAGGTGATAGGATGATATCTCCTTTATTTTCAGGTTAATGCCGGGTTGCAGGGCATTGATGAGGCTCGTTTTACCCACACCGGAATGACCTGAAAGCAGGCTGGTCCGGTCTTTCATGGCATCCATCAGTTCATCCAGCCCTGCCCCGCTCCTGGCCGATACCTGCAGGCACCTGTAACCGGCGTGCTCATATATTTCTATCATCTCCCGGAGCCCTTCTTTCAGTTCCTCAACGATCATATCTATTTTATTGAAGACGAGGATGGCCGGAATATGATAAGCCTCTGAAGTGACCAGTACACGGTCGATAAAGCCGGTGGATGTCCTGGGAAATGCAAGAGTGGCCACCAGGAGCAACTGGTCGATGTTGGCTGCGATGATATGTGATTCCCGGGAAAGTTTGGTTGCTTTGCGGATAATATAATTATGACGGTCAAAAATACGGTAAATCACACCTGCGTCGTTTCCCGGAGTCATTTCGTATTCAACACGGTCGCCAACGGCCAGCGGGCTGGTTGTTCGAATGCCTTTCAGCCGGAAATTGCCTTTCAACTTGCAGGGGGTGACCATCCCTTCGTCAGAAGTTACCATATACCAACTGCCCGTTGAACGTGTGACGATCCCTTCCATGAAATATTTTAATTTGTAAAATTACAAACAATTGCTAATTTTGAATCCCCGATAACCTTCAATCTTATGGAGTTTCTGAATTATATTTATTTTGTCATTCCACCGGCAATTGCTGTTCTGGTATTTTTTTATGCTAAAGCCCAACAGAATGAATGGCCGGCCGGATTGCTGATCCGTGCCTTTGTCTGGGGAATGTTCAGTATTGTGCTTGTGCTGACTGTCCAGGTTATAGCTGCGGTTTTTGACCTTGATAATCTGACCAACCTCAGGCGAATCTTGTTTTATTCACTCGTGATCATGGCTTTCTTCTCTGAATTGGGAAAGTTTACCATTCTCAAGGTTTTTTTCTATCCGAAAAAAGAATTCAGGACTCCCGTCGATGGTATCCTCGTTTCAGTGATGATATCGTTGGGTTTCGCCACGATGAACAACATACTCTCCTTCGTCAACATACCCCATCTGTCTGTCAGCAGCGTCAACGCACTCAGCGCCGGCCCGGCCAATGTTATTTTCGGTTTGATGATGGGATTCTTCATCGGTTTGGGAAAATTGAGGAAGATGCGGCTGGTCGACTCCATGACAGGCCTTGCAGCAGCGATCTTTTTTCATGCTTTGTACGATTTTTGCCTCCTGACCAGGGATTATAAACTGCTTTGGGCTTTTTTCATCGGGTCGGCCATCATAGCCATCTCATTATGGATTGCGGCATTACGGATTCACAGAGATGCCCTTGAGGAAGGGAATCTCTGATTTTAGTTATTCAGTCTGAATCTCTTACCGGGAAAAGCTTTCACCAATCCGTCAAACTCCAGTTTCAGCAATATTGACGAGACTTTGCTCTGCGTCATGCCCGATTGCAGGTATATTTCATCGATTCCGGCTTCTTTCAGCCGCATGAGAAGATCATAGATATTCTTTTCTTCCTCATTCATTACAGTAAAAAGATCGGGCTGACTGTGCGCCCGATGGTTATCCTGGTCCCACCCCATGAGATAACAGATATCGGCAGCGGATTGCACGAGTGCCGCTTTGTTGTTTCTGATCAGGTTATTGCATCCGCTTGATTTCAAATCGGTTGCCCGGCCCGGAAGGGCAAAAACATCCCTGTTGTAAGAGCCGGCAATTTCCGCCGTGATCAGTGCTCCTCCTTTGGCAGCGGATTCTATAACCAGGGTCGCATCGGCCATACCCGCAATAATGCGGTTGCGCCGCGGAAAGTAATCACGGTTCAGTTTGGTATGGCTCATAAATTCGGTCATCAATCCACCGTTTTCGATCATTTTCCCGGCCAGGGGACGATTGACAAAGGGGTAGATCAGGTCGAGGCCATGAGCGAGCACGCCTACCGTAGGAATACCGGCGGCCAGAGAGACGCGGTGGGCCAAAGTATCGACACCATATGCCAGCCCGCTGACCGTCATAACGCCCAGGTCCGACAAATCGCGGATGATCTGTTCGCACATGGATTTGCCGTAATCGGTCGGGTTACGTGTACCGACGATACTAAGTACGCGTTTCCGGGAGAGTCCGGCATTTCCTTTAAAATAGACCATTATCGGGCCATCTTCGCAATGTTTCAGCCTTTCGGGATAATCGGGATCAAGGTAAAATAATGCATTAATACCGTATTGACGGATGAAGCCAATCTCCTCTTCCGCCCTGGCAAAGATCCCCTTGCGATGGATCGCATCGGCGGTAGCGTTGCCGATCCCCGGAATTCGCATCAGATCTTTCTTCTTCTCCCGGAAAACCGCTTCCACCCCACCACAATAGGCAACCAGTTTCTTACCCTGGACATCCCCGATACCCGGTATCAGCGTCAGGGCTATGGCATAAATCAATGAATCTTTGTTCTGCATAATCAACAGGTTTTTCTTATTAATACCTTTGTCGGGCAAAAAATACCCGGTTGGCTGAAAATTTTCTCCGAATCCTTGTCTGTCCGCTCGATTGGGGACTGGGTCATGCGACGCGTTGTGTGCCTGTGATCACAAAAATGGTGGAAGAAGGTCACCAGGTAACACTCGCTGCGGATGGCCAGGCCCTCGGATTTCTTAGGAGTCAATTTCCCGATCTGCCATGGAAACGGTTTCCAGGAGTTACAATCCGTTATCCTTCAGCAAAGAGCATGGTTTTGAAAATGTTGCTTCAGCTTCCCGGTATCTTTCTGAATATCATCCTGGAAAATCAACGCATTAAAAAGATTGCCGGAGAATGCCGGGCAGACGTGATCCTGTCTGACAACCGGTTTGGATTATGGCATAAAAAGATTCACACTATTTACATGACCCACCAGGTCATGATCAAGGCCCCCGACAGGCTGAAATGGGCAGAACCCTGGCTGTACCGCATTCATCTCAGGTTTATACGGAAATACGATGAATGCTGGATCCCTGACTTTCCGGGAGAACCGAATCTTTCAGGCGATCTCGCCCATCAGTACCCGGTCCCGCCAAACGGGCTTTTCATCGGCCCTCTTTCCCGCTTTACGGCAATTCGGGCCTCGATAAAACACCGGGAGCAGACCGGTGGTCCCGCTTTGATGGTAATGATCTCGGGCCCTGAGCCACAGCGCTCGATTTTCGAAAATATAATTCTAAGGCAACTCATGGAAAATCCGGGGATCAACGCCGTTATCCTGAGGGGGCTTCCGGGTGAGGTCAGGGATCTTCCTGCAATGGAAGGCGTCAGGATATTCAATCATTTACCCGACATTGATCTCCTGCCGATGATCCTGAACGCAAATACGATTTTGTGCCGGTCAGGCTATTCCACTATAATGGATCTCGCAACGCTGGGCAGAAAAGCTGTACTTGTCGCAACTCCCGGGCAGACAGAGCAGGAGTACCTTGCAAATTATTTACAGGAAACAGCGCAGTGGAAATCTGTAAATCAAAACGATCTGATACTTCGACGCGTGATGGATCCAGGCAACGGGCCGGATGAAAGCGTTGAAACAATCCGGGGGGAGCAACTGCTTTATGCCGCCGTGAGACGTCTTAGAACAACAGGCAGACGGGACAAATAAATAATTTTATCAGCATCGTTCATTATTTCTATTTTTGGCGATAAATAAATTGCCCGAGTATTCTATGGATCTATTATCGATAACCTGGTCGCCCGACCCCGAGATATTCCGGATCGGCACCTTTGCGGTTCGCTGGTATGGCGTGCTGTTCGCCCTGGGATTCGTCTGCGGATATTTTATCATCCTCGGTTTCTTTCGCAGGGAAAAGATCCCCGTAAAATTGCTGGATCAGTTGACAACCTATATGGTTATTGCAACAGTGATCGGGGCCAGGCTGGGCCATTGCCTGTTTTATGAACCCGGTTACTACCTTTCCAACCCGGTCGAGATACTGAAAATCTGGCAGGGAGGACTGGCCAGTCACGGGGCTGCAGTGGGTATTATATTCACCCTCATCATCTTTGCCCGAAAAAACAAAGTTTCCTTTTTATGGATTATCGACCGGATTGCCGTTGTTACAGCCCTGGCCGGTTTTTTCATCCGGATGGGAAACCTGATGAATTCGGAGATTTTCGGTAAGCCGACCTCTCTTCCCTGGGGTTTTATTTATGAGCGCGCCGGAGAAATTGCCCAACGGACCCAGCCCCGGCACCCCAGCCAGATTTATGAAGCGCTGGCATACCTTCTGATTTTCGCCCTCCTCCTTTTCGTATACAGAAAAAAGGATGGTAAACCGAAAGAGGGGATACTGATCAGCCTTTTCCTTGTTCTTGTATTCGGAGTCAGGTTTTTCATTGAATTCCTGAAGGAACCACAGGTAGGATTTGAGGCTCAAATGAGCCTGAACCTGGGCCAATGGCTCAGTATACCTTTTGTACTTGCGGGAATAGCCGGTCTGATTCTTATCCGGGCAAAAAGTATAAAGACGGGCCGCCTTTAACTATTTGTAGGATTCCATCAATTCGGTTGCCTTTGCTGATATTTCAGGCTGACCGTTGGTCCTGGTCACCTGTGCGATTTCGCGCAATATCCTCATGATCCTGGTTATGGAGTCAGAGTAATATTTTTCCACGAATGATGGTTTCACCGTATTGTAATACCGGAGGTCATCCGCATAATAATCAAGCAGCTTTAGGATAATCTCGTTGCCTTTTTCCGGTTCACCCGCCCCATAATAGACTTCGGCAAACGGGATCATGATCATATCGTAATTGATTTTATTGTCAGGGAAAAATTCATTGCATCGGTCAAGCAACTCAACAGCTTTTTGTTTGTCACCATTGATGAGGAGTGTTTCTGCAGCCCGCAGGTAGTTCTGCCTCGGAAGCCGGCTGTTCCGGTAACTTTCCCGGTCAACCAGGATATTGGGTTGGTTGAGGTTACCCCAACGGCAATTCATGAAGTTCTCATAAGTCTTCATTCCGTTAACTCCTCCCACACCGCGGTAATAGTTATCCGCTTTTACCGGCATGAATTTATAGACCAGCCCCTCCTGGTGAAGGTATTGGTCAATGTCAAGAAAATCCAGCAGGCTCGACGGATTCGCTGTATAGAACGCCCTTTCCCAGTTGCTTGATGCCAGGAAATCGAGGACCGCAAGGTCGTTTTTATAAAGTGCATTTTGCTTTATCTCCCATTCAATGACCGGAACGATCCGGTCGGCCAGTTCAGGTGGCACAATCCCGTTCTCCACGCATTTTTTAGCGTCAACCGTCATTTTCACCTTCCTTGACGGGAAGAAATTGATCTTTTTAGTTGATGAGATCGGTATTTTACTCTTGTCGCTATCCAATGCCACAAACCGGATCAATTCCGACAACTCGGTATATTCGTTGGCCAGGCTGGGAATCTCATATACCGGCACATAATTATTTACCCCGTTGTTATACTGGTCTATTCTCAGGGTAAAAGGCAGTGGATCCGAATCATAGACCTTTGAGAACAACTGCTGAACATACCAGTGTCCCGAAGCAAGCATATGATTCACTACCCTGACATCAGTACGGAACCCTTCAACCTCCTGGACGTACCATAAAGGAAATGTATCGTTGTCGCCGAAAGTCACCAACACGGAATTTTTATCGCAACCCCGCAGGTAATTCATGGCAAAATCCCTGGCGGCGTATTTTCCGGAACGGTCGTGGTCATCCCAGCCCTGGTGTGCCATTATGCCCGGTACGAGCAGGAAAGAAAGGCCGACAGCGGCTGCGGCTACGGCTACTTCTTGTTTTCTGACGTATTTCTGTATAAATTCCGCCAGTCCCATCACCCCCAGGCCTATCCAGATCGCGAATGCATAAAACGAACCAACATATGCATAATCCCTTTCGCGGGGTTGGTACGGGGTCTGGTTAAGGAATACCACGATGGCAATACCGGTCATCAGGAACAATAAAAACACCACCCAGGTATCATTCCTGTTCTTCTTAAAGTGATAAAGTATACCAGCTATACCCAGTAAAAGCGGCAGGAGGTAAAACTTGTTTCTAGCCGTATTCTGCATACTTTCCGGCAGATCCGACTGATTCCCGAGCCGGCCATTATCCAGGAAATTGAATCCCGAAATCCAGTTCCCGTTTTGCGGTTCTCCCTGGCTTTCGATATCATTCTGCCTACCGGCAAAATTCCACAAGAAATAGCGGAAATACATATGTCCCAGTTGATAGCTGAAGAAAAACCGCATATTTTCCACGAATGTCGGTTTATACAAGGTTTCAGTCGTACCGTCCGGTTTACTGACGGTGATCGGGGTCCCTTTTATTTTTCCGTATTCCTTGTATTTGTTGATATGGGAGCTCTTTTGGTCGCTCCACATCCTGGGAAAAAGGGTGGTGAACCGGGAATCATAAACCGGCAAAGATTCCTTCCGGTCATCCGTAATCACATATTTTCCTTTGCTTCTGTCTTTTAAATAAACGGGCGTACCATCCTTGTAATCAACCACTGGAGCATTGTAATATTGCCCGTAATAAAGCGGGTAGGTTCCGTATTGTTCGCGGTTGAGGTAGCTCAGCAACGAAATGGCATCTTCAGGATTATTTTCATCAATAGGGGTGTTGGCATTTGAGCGGATAATCAGAATGATAAATGATGAATAACCGATCAGAAGGAAAACAAAAGCGAGTATGATAGAATTTAAAACACTTTTGCCTTTTTTCGAAGTATACTTCAGCCCCCAGACAATCAAACCGATAATGAGGGCAAAGTAGATAATGGTTCCCGAGTTGAACGGAAGGCCGATGGAGTTGACAAAAAACAGCTCGAAAGAGCCGGCCAGTTTCACAATTCCGGGGATGAAGAAATACATAAGCAGGGCAAGGATCAGAACGGATACCACTCCGGCTAACAGCAAGCCTTTACGGCTGGGTTTGTATTTACGGTAATAATAAACGAATGTGATGGCAGGGATAGCCAGCAAATTCAGGAGGTGGATTCCAATGGAAAGCCCGATCAGGAAAGCTATCAGGATGAGCCAGCGGAGGGAATGCTTTTCATCGGCGACCACTTCCCATTTCAGGATCGCCCAGAAAGTGATGGCGGTAAACAAGGAAGACATGGCATAGACTTCACCTTCCGAAGCGGAGAACCAGAAAGAATCGGAAAAAGTAAAAGCCATAGCGCCGACAAACGCACTGCCGAAAAGCAGTATGACCTGTGTCAGGGTATATCCGGCATCGGCTTTCACCATTTTCCGGGCCAGCAGCGTGATGGTCCAGAAAAGGAACATGATCGTCAATGCGCTGACCATGGCCGACATAGTATTGATCATCATGGCCACATTGGCGGTATTTCCAAATGCAAACAGGGAGAAAAATCTTCCGATAAGCTGGAACGTCGGAGCCCCTGGCGGATGACCCACCTGCAATTTGTAGGCAGTGGCGATGTATTCCCCGCAATCCCACCAGCTGGCGGAAGGCTCCAGGGTCAACAGATAAACGATGAAGGCGATCAGGAAGGAAGCCCATCCGAAAAGGGTATTCCAGCGGATAAAATCTTTGTGTGCTATCATGCTCCTTTATTTGGAGTTGCGAAAATAGAAAGAAAAAGCGAATCTTTCATCCCGAATATGACTGAGCAAATATTTCTGAAGCAAACCGAAATATTAAATAAATAATTTCTATCTTTGCGCGCCCAAAACAGGGGACAGTTTGTCCGATGGTGTAACTGGCAACACGTCTGATTTTGGTTCAGAAGACTCCAGGTTCGAGTCCTGGTCGGACAACAGGATTAATGAAATAGTTAATCTTTCGGGAGGGGACTGCGGTCCCCTTCTTTATTGCATCAAAAAATGAAAAATGAAAAATGAAAAATAACCTGTCACATGACCATTGCTGAAGTTACGAAAATAGCGAATGAATACCTTGCCGGCAGCGACAAATTCCTGGTCGACGTACTGGTAAAGCCTACCAACAGGGTATTTGTGTTCATCGATGGGGATCAGGGGGTTACTATCGACGATTGCGTAAAACTGAGCCGGCACATCGAATCGACATTTGACCGGGAAACTGAAGATTTTGAGTTGAATGTCTCTTCCTGCGGTGCCGACCAGCCGCTGCGTTTTTCCAGGCAATACGCAAAGAACGCGGGCAGGATGCTCCAGGTCAAACTGGATGACGACTCCATTGTCGCCGGCAAACTTGTATCGGCTGATGAATCCGGTATTGTCATCATCACCAATGAAAATAAAAAAAAGAAGGTTCCGTCTGAAACCTTTCATCTCGCTTTCAATAAAATAAAAGAAGCAAAGGTCATTATATCATTCAAATAATTGTTTAATCCAAGCTCAAACAATAAAGCCATGGACCATATAAATCTTGTTGAAACCTTTTCTGAATTTAAAGAATTTAAAAACATCGACCGTGAAACGATGATGCGTATCCTGGAAGATGTTTTCAAACATATGCTGGAAAAAAGGTTCGGCACTTCCGACAATTTCAAGATTATCGTCAATATCGACCGGGGTGACCTGGAAATCTGGCGGAACCGGGTAATTGTGGAAGACGGATCGGTAGAAGATGACAATACTCAGATTGCACTTTCCGACGCGATCAAGATCGAACCCGACTTTGAAGTGGGCGAGGAAGTGTCGGAAGAGATGAAACTGATCGACTTCGGGCGAAGGGAAATTCTCTCCATCCGGCAGAACCTGGTGTCGAAAATCATGGAATATGAGAAAGACAGCATCTACCGGAAATACATGGAAAAAGTCGGCGACATCATCACCGGCGAAGTTTACCAGGTCTGGAAAAAAGAGATCCTGGTCCTGGACGATGAAGGGTATGAGCTGAGCCTGCCGAAACAGGAACAGATACCCTCCGACTTTTACCGGAAAGGCGATACGATCCGGGCAGTTGTTGCACGGGTTGAAATGAAGAACAATACCCCGGCCATCATAATTTCCCGTACCTCGCCCGTATTCCTGGAACGTCTTTTTGAATCGGAAGTGCCTGAAATTTACGATGGCCTCATCACCATTAAAAAAATTGTCAGGGTTCCCGGGGAAAGGGCAAAAGTGGCTGTCGAATCGTACGACGACCGGATCGATCCGGTTGGCGCATGCGTAGGGATGAAAGGATCACGGATCCATGGCATCGTCAGGGAATTGAAAAATGAGAACATCGATGTCATCAACTTCACCAACAACTCCAGTCTTTTCATCCAGCGCGCCCTCAGCCCAGCCAAGATCAGCTCCATCCACCTGGATGATGTGACAAAAAAGGCTGAAGTCTATATGAAACCCGACCAGGTCTCGCTGGCTATCGGTAAAGGAGGATATAACATCAAACTGGCAGGCAAGCTGACCGGGTACGAGATCGATGTATACCGGGAAGACATTGACTCGGAAGATGTTGATATACAAGAATTTTCAGATGAGATCGACCAGTGGATCATCGATGAACTGAAAGCCATCGGTTGTGATACGGCCAAGAGTGTACTCGAATTGGAGGTGAAGGAACTTGTCAAGCGTACCGACCTCGAAGAGGAGACAATCCGCGAGGTTATTCGCATTCTGAAGGCCGAATTCGAATAAAAATAGTATTTTTGCACCTTTTAAAAAAATAGTGTAAACTAAATCTGTATTCATGCCAGATGAGGTAAAGCCGACCAGGCTAAATAAAGCCGCTGCCGAACTGAATGTCGGGATCTCCACTATCGTGGAATTCCTGCATAAGAAAGGCATCGTGATCGAGGAAAACCCGAATACCAAGATCACGCCGGAGATCTTTGCCCTGCTGGTCAAGGAATATCAGTCAGACAAGGCTGCAAAGGATGAAGCAAAAAAGATAGGCCTCTCCTTCGTCAAACATGAATCGATAACACTCGATGAAAAAGGGACCAAGGCCCGCGCACCCGAAAGGGAACCCGAACAGGATGAACTGATCATCAAGAGTTCGGCAGTCGACGATACGATCACCCAGAAAGAGAAGAAACCGGCGGCCGCCAAAAAACCGGCTGAAGAGGAAAAACCGGCTCCAAAGCCCGCTCCCAAAGAAGCAAAAGAACCGGAGCCGGAAAAAGCACCTGAAATCAAACCGGTCGTAGCCACTCCTGAACCCACCCCGGGACCGGTTGTGGAGGAGAAGCCCGTTGTGGCCCCTGCCGAGGCCGAAATCCCAACCGATTCCCCCATCAAGGTACTGGGCAAAATTGACCTCGACAGCATCAACCTGAAAACCAGGCCGGCAAAGAAAACAAAAGAAGAGAAAAAAGCGGAGGCCCATCGGAAATTCGAAAAAACGAAAGCAAAACCTGCTGAAGAAGAGCCCACGGCCGAAATCATTCCGGAAGATAAAGAAGAGGTCGTTGTGGCTGTAACTCCGGAACCTGAGCCGGTTGTTGTTGAGCCGGTTAAGGAAGAGCCTCCGGCAGAAAAGAAGCCGCATCGCGATGCCAATTTTATTCCCACGAGGGTAGAGAAACTCGACGGGCCCAAGATTTTTGGAAAAATTGAACTGCCAGTTGAGAAAAAGCCGGAGAAGAAACCGGTGGCTTCATCTACCGATGACAAGCTCCAGTTAAAGAAGAAGAAAAGAAAGAGGATCAAACAGGAGAAATACCAGGAGCCGGTTGCACAGCAGGAATCGAAGGAGCGGCAGAAACCGGGCGCAAAGAAAAGACAGGTTTTCAAACCCGAACCCTCCGAAGAAGAGATCCAGAAGCAGATCAAGGAAACCCTGGCCAGGCTCGCTCCTTCGGGTAAATCGAAAACTTCGAAGTACCGCCGGCAGAAACGTGATTCCATCCGGGAAGAGATAGAAATTGACCGGCAGAAAGCTGAAGAGGACAAAAAAATACTCAAAGTCACCGAATTTGTTACGGTGAACGAAATGGCCAACATGATGAATGTGCCGGTCATCAATATCATTTCCACATTCATGCAATTGGGCATGTTTGTTTCGATCAACCAGCGGCTCAACGCCGAGAGCCTGGCGCTGGTCGCTGAAGAATTCGGCTACAAAGTGGAATTCGTCGATGTCAGCGTGCAGGAAGCCCTGGAACTGACACAGGAGGAAGACAAGGAGGAAGACCTGGTGGATCGGCCGCCGATTGTCACGGTTATGGGACATGTCGACCACGGCAAGACCAAGCTGCTCGATTTTATCCGGAACACCAACGTGGTGGCCGGAGAGGCCGGTGGTATCACACAACATATCGGTGCGTATGAAGTTCAGCTGGAGAGCGGGAAAAAGATCACCTTTCTTGACACCCCGGGTCACGAAGCGTTTACGGCCATGCGTGCCCGCGGCGCCCTGGTAACCGACGTTGTTATTATCGTTATAGCAGCCGATGACGACGTCATGCCGCAAACCGTTGAAGCTATCAACCATGCGCAGGCTGGCGGCGTACCGCTGGTATTCGCGATTAATAAAGTGGACAAACCGACGGCTAATCCCGAGAAAATAAAAGAGCAACTGGCCAAGATGAATATCCTGGTGGAAGACTGGGGCGGCAAATACCAGTCGCAGGAAATCTCAGCCAAACAGGGATTGAATGTCGGTCTGCTGCTGGATAAAGTATTGCTGGAAGCAGAACTTCTGGAACTGAAAGGCAATCCGAACCGTCTGGCACTGGGAACTGTCCTGGAATCCTCACTTGATAAAGGCCGCGGTTATGTGGCAAAAGTGATGGTACAGAACGGAACACTGAAAGTCGGCGATATGGTTTTGGCCGGCGCCCATTTCGGCAGGGTAAAAGCCATGTACAACGAAAGAAACCAAAGAGTGGATTTAGCAGGGCCATCAACCCCTGTCCTGCTTCTGGGTCTGGACGGCGCACCGCAGGCCGGCGACAAATTCAACGTCATGAAAGACGAAAAAGAAGCTAAAGCTATTGCCAACAAGCGGCTTCAGCTCCAGCGCGAACAGGGAATCCGCTCGCAGAAGCATATTACCCTCGACGAAATTGGCCGCCGTATAGCCATCGGGGATTTCAAGGAACTCAACCTGATCGTCAAAGGCGATGTGGACGGCAGCGTGGAAGCCCTCTCCGATTCACTGCTGAAACTCTCCACCAAGGAAGTCCAGGTAAATGTCATTCACAAATCGGTCGGACAGGTCACCGAATCGGATGTGCTGCTGGCCTCGGCATCCAATGCCATCATCGTCGGGTTCCAGGTCCGTCCTTCGCTAAGTGCACGCAAACTGGCTGAAAAAGAAGAGATCGAGATCCGGTCGTATTCGATCATTTACCAGGCTATCGAAGAGATCAAAGCCGCTATCGAAGGTATGCTCTCTCCCGAGATCGAGGAAAAGATCACCAGCAACCTGGAAATACGGGAAGTTTTCAAGATTTCCAAGGTGGGCACCATCGCGGGATGCCACGTGCTCGACGGGAAAATCACCCGGAATACACGCATCCGGCTCATCCGCAATGGCATCGTGGTCTATACGGGACGGCTCGGATCTCTCAAACGGTTCAAGGATGATGTTAAGGAAGTTGCCGCAGGTTTTGAGTGCGGCCTCAATATCGATAATTTCAACGACATCAAAGAAGGCGATATCATCGAAGGGTTCGAAGAGGTCGAAATTAAAAGGAAGCTTTAATCCGCTAAAAGAACAACGTCTGGTTCCTGTCGGGGCCATACGACAGGCCGATCACCGGAACTTTGGTCCTGTCTTCAATAAATTTCACGTATTTTTTTAATGCTTCGGGCAGTTTATGGTAGTTATCCAAGCCCTGAAGCGGAGAGTTCCATCCCGGGAAATCTTCATAAACAACTTCCATAGCGTCATTTACCATATCAAAGGGCACCTGGTCGGCAATGGAATTATCGAAACGGTATCCGGTCCCGGCTTTCAGAACTGGAAAATCATCCAGGACATCGGTTTTCATCATGAACAGGCGCGTTACTCCGTTAATCATGATTGAGTAGTTAAGGGCCACCATATCGAGCCAACCGCAACGTCGCGGCCTTCCTGTCGTCGATCCGTATTCGTGGCCTGTGTCGCGCATTCTGGCTCCTTCTTCGCCGAATTGTTCGGTTGGGAAAGGGCCGCTTCCGACGCGGGTGCAATAGGCTTTGAAAACGCCGATCACCTCGCCGATATGGGCCGGGCTTACGCCCAGTCCCGAGCAAACGCCTCCGACGGATGTATTGGAAGAGGTTACAAAAGGATAGGAACCGAAATCAATATCGAGCATCGTTCCCTGGGCGCCTTCAGCAAGAACCTTCTTTCCTTCAGCCAGGCTTTTATGGATGAAGTATTCGGATTCGATGAGTCGCAGTTTAGCCATAAATCGCGCTGCTTTCAGCCATTGCCTTTCGTACTCGTCAAAGGAAAGTTTATCTATTGTAAAAGAATCGGTTTCATAGCCCAGGAACTTTATATACCGGAGATGCGCTTCACGCATATGTTGATATGCGTTATCGAAGCCGGGCGATAAAAGGTCTCCGGCCCTGAGCCCGTTACGGGCAATTTTATCGGTGTAAGCGGGGCCGATGCCTTTCAGAGTTGAGCCTATTTTGGCGGCTCCTTTCAATGTCTCCTGGGCGGCATCGAGAAGCCGGTGGGTGGGCAATATCAGATGTGTCCTTTTCGAAATAACCAAATTGGCCGTCGCATCGATACCATGATCGGCCAGGTTGTTGATCTCTTTGAGGAAAATGAAAGGATCGAGGATAACGCCGTTGCCAACCAGATTCGTCTTCTCCGGATAAAAGATACCCGAAGGGATGGTATGCAGGATGAATTTTTTATGGTTGAACTCGATGGTGTGGCCGGCATTCGGACCGCCCTGGAACCGCGCAATGATGTCGTATCCGGGTGTCAGGACATCCACAATCTTCCCCTTGCCTTCGTCACCCCACTGAAGGCCAAGAATAACATCTACTTTCATTTCAATTGGTCTGGTGTATAAATCTAATGGGTAAGTGCGGGTTCTTTGTGTTCATCCAGGCTCGACCCGTAAAAAGTGAGCGAATGGTGCGAAACCCTGACTTTCAGTGTATCTTCCACAAACCGGCGGATATCGTCGATCCGGGGATCGCTGAATTCGATCACTTTTCCTGTGGTTGTATCGATAAAATGGTCGTGCTTCTTGAACTTGTACGACCGTTCGAACTGTGCACAGTTGTTGCCGAACTGGTGTTTGGTGACCAGGCTGCAGTCGAGCAGCAGTTCGATGGTATTGTATAATGTTGCGCGGCTGACCCGGTACTTGTTATTCTTCATCCGGATATAGAGGGTTTCGATATCGAAGTGCCCGTCGGTATTATAAATTTCCTTCAGGATGGTGAACCGTTCCGGCGTTTTCCTGTGGCCTCGCTGCTCCAGGTATTCCGTGAAAATCTTCTTAACCGTCTCGAATGAATCGCTTTGTTCTCTTTCTTTCATACACATTACAGAAAAGTGCATAAAAGTAGAAAAATTATTATTACTATTTGGTATAAATAAAAATAATTTTTTAACATGTTTCCCCCTCCGTCGTAATGACGCCAACCCTCACCCTGGCAACGGAACTGCCGACTGCCTACTGCCGACTGCCTACTGCCCTCCTACTCATTGAACCTGTCGATCCTCGTCACTTTGATGATCTCCTTTATCTTCATCAGGTTATCAATGAGCTTCTGTAGTGTCTGAGTATCATGAAGATAGAGCATGATCGTCCCTTCCGTCATCCCTTCGGAAGTATTCAGGTGGAAAGAACGGATATTGATGTTGTGCTTTTCGGTGATCACTTCGGTCACCTTGCGGATGAATCCCTTTTTATCCACTCCTTGTATCTTTATCCCTGTCAAAAAGCCAATCGACTCCTTATTTTTCCATTTCGCTTTCACGATCCGCTTGCCATATTTCGAAAGCAGGTCGATCGTATCCGGGCAGTTGGTCCGGTGGATCTGGATCGAGCCGTTCTCGTTCAGGAAACCGACCACATCATCACCGGGGATAGGACTGCAGCAGCGCGACAAAACATATTTGATCTGGGTGATATCATCACTCAGAAGCAATGATTCGGGCTTCTCCTTCAGTTTCTCGACAATTGTTTCGGTCAGGGTCCTGTTTTTCCCCGGTTTCTGCCGGGTGAACGGCCGGCTGAGATAGCTGAAGAAGTTCTTCTTCTCCCCTTCCACCCTGAAATTTTTAAAATCATCGGCGGTAAGGTCGCCGCTGGCAATCATATAATACAGGTCATCTTCCTTAATGATGTTGTGGAAGCTCATGAACCGCTGGACCGAAGCTTTATCATCGGGCAGGTTATATTGTTGGAATAACACGCCCAGTTTTTCTTTCCCGAGCATGGTCATTTTCCTCTGCTGTTCCCTGACCCATTGCTTTATATTGGCCCGCGCTTTAGCCGTCATGGCGTATTGGAGCCAGTCGGCCTCCGGCAGGGTACTGTTGGAAGATAAGACCTCCACCTGGTCGCCGTTCTTCAGGATATGCTTACGGGAAACCAGTACCTGGTTGACTTTTGCCCCGATGCAATGATTCCCGATCTCGGTGTGGACTACGTAGGCAAAATCGAGCACGGAAGAACCCGAAGGCAATGTCCTTACTTCACCCCTGGGGGTATAAACATAGATTTCATCCGCAAAAAGGTTCAGTTTGAAATCATTGACGAAGTCTACCGCATCCGGCTCTTCTTCTCGCAGCATGTCCTTTACCTTTTTCAGCCATTCCTCCACGCCTGTCTCGCTGTCGATGGTATCCTTGTATTTCCAGTGGGCAGCATATCCTCTTTCCGCGATCTCGTCCATCCTCCGGGTCCGAATCTGCACCTCCACCCATTTACCGGCATGGCTCATGACGGTTGTATGAAGGGCCTCATAACCGTTGGCTTTGGGAATGGAGATCCAGTCGCGCAGGCGGCTGTGATTGGGCCGGTAATGATCGGTAATGATCGAATAGACCTGCCAGCACTCCGATTTTTCCATGGGAATGGGAACATCCAGTACAATCCTGACTGCAAACAAATCGTACACCTCCTCGAAAGGGATCTCTTTGTTCTTCATTTTCTGCCAGATGGAGTAAATGCTCTTCTCCCGGGTAAAGATCTGGAACTTGACGCCCCTTTCCCTGAGCCCTTTTTTTATCGGGTAGATGAATTTATTGGTAAAACGGATGCGGTCTGTCCGCGTTTCCTGGAGTTTTTTCTGAAGCGTATGATAAATCTCAGGTTCGGTAGCCCTCAAAGCCAGGTCTTCCAATTCGCTTTTTATCGAAAACAGTCCTAACCGGTGGGCCAGCGGCGCGAACAGATATATTGTTTCGGAAGCGATTTTCAACTGTTTGTCAACCGGAAGGGCCTCCAGCGTTCTCATGTTATGCAACCGGTCGGCTAGTTTGATCAAAATTACCCTGACATCCCGGGCCAGCGTCAGCAGGATCTTGCGGAAATTCTCCGCCTGTGGCGACGTCGCCGGTTGATCCATTATCTCGCTAATTTTAGTCAGGCCATCGATGATTTGCGCAACATGCTCCCCGAAGTGAAAACGGATATCTTCCAGGGTATAATTGGTATCTTCGACCACGTCGTGAAGAAGTGCGCTGACGATAGAGGTCGTGCCCAGGCCGATTTCACCGGCCACAATCGTGGCTACCTCCATGGGATGATAAATGTAGGGCTCGCCGGAATGGCGCCTCATGTCTTTATGGGCATCCGCCGCAAGCTTAAACGCCCGGCGAACCAGCTTTTTGTCATCCTGATCCTTTGTGTTCCAGACCCTGAGCAAAGCCCGGTACCGTTTCACTATTTCTTTCTTCTCTATTTCAGGATCCGCATTAACCATAAAGAAATGACGCTTGGTCACCACAAAGTTACGAATAAGAAATTTTGCTCCGAAGGATGGAATTTATCTAAATTTGGACTTTTGTTACGTTATAGAATAATGAAAAGAATTTTACTCACCGTGGTTTTGATCGTAGCCGCAACAATCCATTTGCTGGCAACCCATCAGCGCGCGGCAGAGATCACCTTCCGGCATGTAACGGGCCTGACTTACGAAGTGAGGGTCATTACCTATACCTATACCTCAAGCCCTGCCGACCGTCCTACCCTCGATATCGGCTGGGGCGACGGGACCTACAGCACCCTGCTGCGCACACAGAAAACCAATTTACCGGATAATATCTCACTCAATGTTTACGAATACGATCCGGGAAACGGCGCTGCAACCAACCGGCATACTTACAGCTCTCCGGGCACCTATGTGATTTTCATGGAAGATCCTAACCGGAACCTGGGAATCGTAAATATTCCCAATTCGGTAAATGTTCCGATGTACGTGGAGACCAAACTCATCATCAATCCCTTTCTGGGTACAAATAACTCTCCGGTATTGCTGAATCCCCCGATCGATGTGGGATGTGTGAACCAGGTATTCGTTCATAATCCCGGGGCCTATGACCCGGATGGCGACAGCCTTTCCTACAGGATGGTCAATTGCAAAACGGCCGGCGGAATAGATATTCCGGGATTTTTCCTGCCCCAGGCCAGCAACTCCTTTACCATCGATGCCGTCAGCGGTGATGTGGTTTGGGACACACCGGTCATGCAAGGGGAATACAACATTGCCTTTGTCGTTGAAGAATGGAGAAAAGGGGCGCTGATCGGAAGCGTTACCCGCGATATGCAAATCGAGATCCTGGCCTGCAACAATACCCCGCCGGTGATCTACATCCCTGCTGACACCTGCGTGACAGCCGGCGACACCATTGCGTTTGATGCCACAGCCATAGACCCTGACGGCGACAACGTATGGCTGTCGGCAACGGGCGGCCCCTTCGAAGTACCCGATTCGCCCGCTGAACTGGATCCCGATCCTGCAGCAGGAAACGATACGGTATCGACACGGTTCAACTGGATCAGCAACTGCAGCCATGTCCGGAACCAACCGTTCCAGGTCTTTTTCAAAGCGTCCGATGATGCTTTTCCCGTCAACCTGGTCAGTTTTAAAACCCTTAATATCAAAGTCAATTGCCCTGCACCGGAGAATCTTACGGCAATGGCGGCCGGGAGTGCGATCCATCTCACCTGGGACCGGATCGTTTGCAGCCAGGCAAGCGGATACAGGATATTCAGGCACATCGGCTATACCGGGTATGTTCCAAAGGGTTGTGAAACAGGAGTGCCCGACAGCCTGGGTTATGTGCTTATTCACGAGAACCAGGGAATTGCCGATACAAGCTTTATTGACGATGACAACGGGGCCGGCCTTACCCATGGAAACCAGTATTGCTACATGGTCACAGCCATTTTTGCCGATGGCGCCGAAAGCTACCCTTCCCTGGAAGCATGCGCCACATTGAAAAAGGATTTACCCGTGATCACCCATGTCAGCAACGATAGCACTGACCTGGAAGCAGGACGCGCTTTTATTGCCTGGTCAAAGCCTACCGAACTCGACACCGTTCAGATCCCGGGGCCTTACCAATATGTGCTCCTTCGCTCAGAGGGACCCGGAATGGTAACCCCGCAGACTGTCGCCACCCTGGCCGGACTTGATGACACTGCTTATATAGATAATTCAATCAACCTGAATACCAGCGGAATCCCATACAGCTACAAGGTTAACCTCGAAAGCCTCAATTTCGGGTATATCGGCAGTAGCCGGAATGCATCTTCTCTTTTTCTGCAAATTTCACCCACAGATGAAGAGCTTCGGTTATCTTTTATCCCGGATGTCCCATGGGAAAACGATTATTACATCATTTTCAGAAGAGAAGAAGGCAATACGAATTTCGACTCGCTGGGTTTGAGTACCGTACCATTCTATAATGATACCGGGCTGATCAACGGTACGATTTACTGCTATTATATTAAATCGGTCGGAGGCTACTCCGCTGCAGGTTTTATCGATCCTATCATCAATTTTTCACAGATAGCCTGTGCATCACCGTACGACAACGTCCCTCCCTGCCCCCCGGAGTTGTCGGTGACCGTGAACTGCGATATGGCAATCAATACGTTAAACTGGATCAACCCGTTCGATTCATGTTCGGCAGATATCTTTAAATACCTGATCTTTTATTCACCTTACCAGGAAAGTGATTTCGCATTGATCGATTCCACCAGCCCGGCATCAGTGATGATTTACGAACACTTCAACAACGGTATTATAACTGGCTGCTATGCAGTCATGGCGGTCGATTCAGTCGGTAACCACAGCGATTACAGTCGGCCTGTCTGCATTGATAACGACACCTGTTCAACTTACCGGCTGCCGAATGTTTTTACACCTAATTTCGATGGTTATAACGATGTTTTCCATCCATTTCCTTACACATCGGTTGAAAGAGTAGATATGACGATTTTCAACCGCTGGGGCGGGATGGTTTATGAAACCGAAGACCCCGATATCGGCTGGGATGGTAAAGACATGAACACCAACGCCAATTGCAGCGACGGTGTTTATTTCTACGTCTGCCGGGTTTATGAGATCACCCTGCTGGGCATTGTTCCGAGGGAATTGAGAGGATCGGTTACGATAATAAGAGATTAAAAATCCGTGTAAATCCGCATAATTCGTGTTATTCGTGTTCTTTATAAAACAGAACACGGATTACACTGATTTTACGAATCTACACGGATGAAATATCCAAAGAACTTTACTTGTTATCCATCGCCTTGAAAAGCCTGATCAGGTCGACGACGCGGTTACTGTAGCCCCATTCGTTGTCGTACCAGCTCAGGACTTTCACCAGGCGGTTTCCGATCACGCGGGTGTATTCCGGATCGAAAATCGAGGAATAGGGATTACCGACGATATCGGAAGATACCCATTTGAAGTCGGAATAAAGCAGCACGTTCTTCATCCTTTCGGTAGCGGCGGCCGCCTTCATGGCATTGTTCACATCTTCCACGGTGACATCTTTTCCCACTTCTACGATCAGGTCGACGACAGAGCCATCCGGAACGGGTACGCGTGAAGCAAGCCCATCAAGCTTTCCTTTCAGTTCGGGAATCACTTTGCCGACTGCTTTGGCGGCGCCGGTAGTTGTAAGAACGATGTTCTCGGCGGCAGCGCGTCCACGGCGCCAGTCCTTATGAGGGACGTCGGCCAGGCGCTGATCGTTGGTATATGCATGTGTGGTGGTCATCAATCCTTCGACAATGCCGAATGAATCGTTGAGCACTTTGGCTACGGGGGCCAGGCAGTTGGTTGTGCAACTGGCGTTCGACACAATACGGTGTTCAGGCTGAAGGCCGTCTTCATTCACTCCGATAACAACCGTGAAATCGATTTCGTCCTTCGATGGAACGGTCAGGATAACACGCCTTGCGCCGGCACTCAGATGGGCTTCGAGCTGTGATTTTTTCCGGAATACGCCGGTGGCTTCCACTACCACATCGATATCAAGCTCTTTCCAGGGAAGCTGCGCCATATCGCTTTGAGACAGCATCAGCACCTTTTCCCTGGGAGTGACAAGATAGTCGCCTTCCACCCGGGCTTCTGCATAGAATTTCGACATGACGGTATCGTACTTCAGCAGGTATGCCAGCACGTCATTGTCATAAAGGTCGTTGATGGCAACGACATCGATGTTTGGATCTTCATCCAGGATTCTATATACTGAACGACCGATTCTTCCGAATCCATTAATTGCTACTCTCATTTGGAACCTCCTTTCCCTGTTTTTTCCTGTAAATTATGATAGGTCCTGATCACATCGAGGATGCGGCAGGCCTGTGCCAGTGCGGTATGGTACCACACCAGGGTCTTGATCATTTTGCCCTGCGATTTCATCGTGGCCAGCTTGTCGAAGATCACCGCGTGGCGGTTGTTGATCACGTCGCTGGAAACGATCGGGTCTTCGGCTACCTGGATAAGACCGGGAAGCTTGTTTGCCGCTTCGTACATCGTTTCGTTCACCTGGTCGATCGTCACTTCATTATTTTTAAAGATCATCGTCAGATCGAGGAGAGAACCGTTCGGAATTGGCACATTCAATGCGGTCCCTTCGATTCTGCCTGCGAATTTCGGGAGGATGGTAGGGATCCAGCGCGGGGTAGGCGTTTCGTTAGGGATAATGTTTTCAGCGGCAGAGCGAGAGCGTCGGTAATCGACACCGGCTTTGTCGCGGAGAGGCTGGTCGGAAGTATACGAATGGACCGTGGTCAGCATGGCATAATCGACGCCGAACTTCTCGTCGAAGAACTTCAGCATCAAAGCGGTAGCGTTGGTAGTGGCCGAACCGGCCGATACAATCTTATCGTTGAGATCTATGGAATTTTCGTTCACCCCCATAACGACGATACGGTCAATCTCCTCTTCGGGAAGTGTTGACAGCACTACGTGCGGCGCACCGGCTTTGAGGTGTTTCTCGAGGTCTTTCTTGCTTTTAAAGATACCCGTGGCATCGATGACCACATCGACATCGAAGATGTCCCATGGCACATCGCCCGGTTTGCCGCCGGTGACCACACGGGCACGGCCGGCTGCGGAGTTGATGAAGTTTCCCTCTTCCAGAGTAACCTTCACCTTTCCTTTCACTTCGGCTTCCAGTAAATAGGCCAGGATGTCGGGTTTGCCATAGTCGCTGATCGCAACGACTTCGAACATATCATCCTCCATACACAAACGGTAGATATGCCGCCCGATCTCTCCAAATCCCATAATACCTAATCTTACCTTACTCATAATCAATAATTTTAATTAATATTTCTGCAATTAGATGCCCTTTTTAAAAAAGTTGCGCAAAGGTAATCACAATCACAGTTATAAACATATCAACCATAATAAAGTTTTAAACCAATCAGGAAAAAAACTACTTTTGCACACTATGAAAAACATCCGCAACTTCTGCATCATTGCCCATATCGATCACGGAAAAAGCACCCTGGCCGACCGTCTGCTTGAAATCACCGGCACCGTGACCGGGAAAGATTTGCAGGAACAGGTTCTCGACGATATGGATCTGGAGCGTGAGCGCGGAATTACAATCAAGAGTCATGCTATCCAGATGAATTACCGGCAGGATGGCGTCGATTACATCCTGAACCTGATCGATACTCCGGGGCATGTGGATTTCTCGTATGAAGTTTCAAGATCAATAGCATCCTGCGAAGGAGCGCTGCTTATCGTTGATGCGACGCAGGGGGTGCAGGCTCAAACGATTTCGAACCTTTATATGGCCATCGATCATGACCTGGAGGTGATACCGGTAATGAACAAGATGGACAGCGAAAGTGCCATGCCCGATGAGGTGCGCGAACAGATCGTCGACCTGCTGGGATGCAAACCCGAAGAGATCCTCGAAGCCAGCGGAAAAACCGGCTTCGGCGTCGATAAAGTGCTGGATGCCATCATACACCGCATTCCGCCGCCAAAAGGCGACGAGACCGAACCGTTGCAGGCCCTCATCTTCGATTCGGTCTTCAATCCTTTCCGCGGAATCATTGCTTATTTCAGGATATTTCACGGCGTGCTGCGCAAAGGCGACCATGTCAAATTCATTTCGACAAACCATGAGTATGACGCGGATGAAATCGGCGTCCTCAGGTTAAAGATGGAGCCGCGCCAGGAGATGAAGACAGGGGATGTCGGCTATATAATCAGCGGGATCAAATCTTCAAAAGAGGTTCGCGTCGGCGATACGATCACCCATGTCAGCCGGCCGGCTATTGCAGCCGTTTCAGGATTCCAGGATGTTAAACCGATGGTTTTTGCCGGCATCTACCCTGTGGATGCCGACGATTACGAAGAACTCAGGACATCCTTGGAGAAGCTGCAGCTTAACGATGCCTCGCTGACCTTCGAGCCTGAGTCATCGCTGGCTCTGGGTTTCGGCTTTCGCGGCGGTTTCCTCGGGCTGCTTCACATGGAAATCGTCCAGGAGCGCCTCGACAGGGAATTCGACATGGATGTGATCACAACGGTTCCAAACGTTTCATACCAGGTTGTCGGGCATAAGGGCGAAATTACGGAAGTACACAATCCATCGGGCCTTCCCGACATCAAATACATCGACCATATCAAGGAGCCTTACATCCAGGCCCAGATCATCTCGAAAGTGGAGTACATCGGCGCGATCATGAAGCTGTGCATCGATAAGCGCGGTATCCTCAAAAGCCAGGTGTACCTGACCTCCAACCGCGTTGAGGTAACGTTTGAGATGCCGCTCGGAGAGATCGTCTTCGACTTTTACGACAAGTTGAAAAGCATTTCAAAAGGCTATGCCTCATTCGATTACCATCCGCTCGATTACCGGCCGGCTAAGCTTGTCAAGCTCGACATCCTGATCAACAAAGAGCCGGTCGATGCCCTCTCCTCTCTCATTCATGCCGATCACAGCTATGAGCTGGGACGCAAAATGTGCGAGAAACTGAAAGAGCTGATCCCCAGGCAACAGTTCGAAGTCGCGATCCAGGCGGCTGTCGGCGCCAAGATCATTGCCCGCGAAACCATCAAAGCCGTTAGAAAGGATGTAACCGCAAAATGTTACGGCGGCGACATCACGCGAAAGCGTAAACTCCTCGAAAAACAGAAAAAAGGGAAGAAGCGGATGCGGCAGGTCGGCAATGTCGAAATCCCGCAGAAGGCTTTCCTGGCGGTGCTGAAGCTGGATTGATTGCAGTCGGCAGTCGGCAGTCGGCAGTCGGCAGTAAGCAGTAAGCAGTAAGCAGTAGGCAGCAGGTAGTAAGCAGACCCAATTTCTCTTGTATCATCCCTTCCGCGTAGCGGATCAGCTAATGCAGCTAAGGCATGGATGTGTGAAAACCCTTCCGCGCAGCGGATCAGCTTATGCAGCAAAGGTATGGATGTGTGAAAACCCTTCCGCGTAGCGGATCAGCTATTGTAGAAAAGACGGCGGTTTTCGGCTAATTCCCCGTAGGGGATATGGTATTAATTGATTTTGAGATAATTATTTCACGAAGAACCAGGAAGAAGACGCGAAGAAATAGAAAATCATCACAAACATTTTCCCCGTTCCGATATTTTCGGTATCTTTATCCGGTGTAAACCAAAAGCATCAATCCGGAAAAAATGAGAAACCATTTCCTATCTATCATTTTATCCTTGCTTGCCTTATCTATCTATGGTCAGACAATCATTCCGGGTGGCGAAGTTTACGGGACCTGGCATGCCAGCCAATCCCCTTTCCATGTCCAGGGCAATATCACTGTAATCTACGACAGGGTCCTGTACATTGAACCGGGGGTGGAGGTCTTCTTCGACGATCTGTACAAACTGACCGTCAATGGCAGGCTTGACGCTACCGGTACCGAAACGGATTCCATCCTCTTTACCGCTACCGACCCCACTGTCGGTTGGCAGGGCATTGAATTCCACCAGACCAATGCGGGGCTTGGAGTGTCGAATTTGCAGTATTGCATCCTGACCCATGGCAAAAAGAATTCGGGAAGCGGCGGGGCTATTTATGTTTACCAGTCGGATAACGTTCTGATCAACCACTGCCGGATCGAAAACAATTACGCCTACGAAGGGGGCGGGATTTTTATTGACGACGGGTGGATCGATGTTAAAAACTGCATGATCCGTTACAACAGCGCCAGATATTACGCCGGCGGGATTACCTGCCTTTCATCGGTTCCCTATTTCTATAATTTACAGGTAACTCATAATTCATCCGGTGAAGCAGGAGGAATTGCTTTTGCATGGAATCCAAATTACAGTTACCCTTTTTTTGAGGACCTTATAGTGACGAATAATGTGGGGGGCACGGTAGGAGGTATTTTGCTTGTCGGATCCCTGACCCTGGTACTTGACAATTGCAAAATCTGTTACAACAGGGGAAGTGTTTGTGGAGGTGTCGGACTTAGCGACTCTGAACTGGGATACTGGGGCTGGCCCGCTCTAAGTAACCAGGTTTACATGAACAGGGGCAGTTTTGTGCATGACCTATATTATGAAGGGGAAGGCAGTACAAGTATCTGGCTGGATACCTTCACCGTGGTCACTCCCGACAGCTACCATGCCTATCCTTTGAGTAAAATCACTTTCTTCCAGGGAGTCCAGCATGCCATAATCGAACAATCTGATACTGATCTTTACATATCGGACTCCGGGTCGGATCTAAATGATGGTTTAACCCCGCAAAGCCCTTTGCGATCCTTTGATTATGCCCTGAGAAAGATTAGAAGCAATGCGGATGAAACGAATACGCTCTGGGTATTGCCGGGACATTATTCACTCAGTGAAAGCGATTCCGCTTTCCCGGTGATCATAAAAGATAATGTTATAATAAAAGGGGTCCAGCCGGGTGAAGCGATCCTTGACGGGGATTCCATCTGCAGGGTTTTTTATGGATTATTGAGACACAGTTTCACTTTATCCGGGCTCACAATAAAGAATGGCTATGTAGATAATGTGCTGGGAGCCCAATGGATGGACCAGGTTTCCGGTGGTGGAATGTATCTTAACTCGTCGGACGGGATCATCGATAGTTGTTCTTTCATTTCTAACTCAACACCGAATTTTGGGGGTGGCGTTTACCTCGATGGCACCTACGATATGCATTTTACCAATTGTGATTTTATTCAGAATTCAGCTACGAAGATCGGTGGAGGTATGCATGCGCATAATCATTTAGGGAATACCGATGCTCCTCTGGAATTGTATAATTGCCTTTTCAAGGAAAATTACAGCGGTGGCGTAGGAGGTGGCCTTAGTTCAAGTTCAGACCAGATTGATCTTGTGAAATGCAGTTTTATAGCCAACACATCTGTTAGCAGTGGCGGCGGGATGTACTTCAACGAGGAGGTACCCGATATAGTTAATTGCACCTTTATCGGAAATATATCCGGTGAAGAAGGCGGAGGATGCTATATGATAGGAGATAATATCGTTAATATCACAAATTGTGTATTTTCCGACAATCAGGCATTATCCGGATCGGCACTGTACCAGTATTGGATAGCCAAGCTATATTCTGTCAATAATATATTCTGGAACACCAATGTCCCTTACGACGATTTGATTCATGTGTTTGCCAGTAACACAAAAGATTACATCCGCTTCTACACGAATTATTCCGATATCCAGGGCGGGGAAAACTCGATTGTACTGCAAGGATATTATGCCAAACGTTACTGGCAGGAGGGCAACATCATTCAGTACCCGGAGTTTTTGGATCCTGAAAACGGTGATTATTCCCTCAACTGGAACTCTCCCTGCATCGAAGCCGGCAGGCCCGATACTACCGGTTTGCATCTCCCCGAAACCGATCTTAACGGCAATCCCCGCATCGTGAACGACCGGATCGACATGGGCGCCTTTGAATTCCAATACCCGTTAGCTGTCAGCCAACCCATCACAGCCCGGCAGGAAAACGGGATCATCATAAGTCATTCAGAATCACACATAAAAGTAATTACATCATCATCTCTTCAAGATAAAACCCTAGCTATCCGGCTCATTTCATCCGATGGCAAAACGATCTTTTCGACAACCAAACCGGAGGGTGAGACCCAGACCTCCATTACAACCAACGAAATCCCGGCCGGTATCTACCTGGTCACGGTATCAGATCACGACAAATTGCTGAAATCAGAAAAGATCATCCTGTTGTAACTTTTCATTTCCTGAACCGTCTTATGCATAACTTTGTGGAATTCAAAGCTGCAGCATGACTGTAAACGAATACAATCAATGTGTGGATCAGCACTCCGACGGGGTGTACCGTTTCATCCTGAAGAATATCAGGGATGAAGAGGCAGCGATGGATATTGTTCAGGATGCATTTGAGAAGATGTGGATGAAATTCAGGGAAGTGAAAGCATCCAGCGCCAAATCCTATCTTTTTACATCGGCTTATAACCGGATGATCGATTATACGCGCAGGGAGAAACGGATGGAGCGGATGGCCGAGGGTTACGATTACGGGCAAATGGATTCCGGCCATTACAATGATGTGAAACAGGTGCTGGATGAAGCGCTGGATCGGTTGCCGGAAATCCAGAAGTCGGTCATCCTGCTGCGGGATTATGAAGGTTACAATTATGAAGAAATAGGGCAGATCACAGGATTGAACGAATCGCAGGTAAAGGTTTATATTTTCCGGGGCCGTATGGCTTTGAAGAATTATCTGGTCAGCATAGAAAATTTGGTTTAGATGAAAATCACGAGGGACAATTACGAGCAATATTTTCTCGACCATGCGGAGGGCCGGTTATCCTCAGCCATGGAGAGCGAGCTTGCGGATTTTCTTGAGGCCAATCCCGATCTGCGCTATGTGCTCGACAGCTATGATGCTTCACCCCTGCCCCCCGACGATCTGACCAATGAAAATCTGCGCAGGAGGTTAAAAAAAAGGGTTACTCCCACGATGCATATCGGGGAAACTAATATCGACGAATGGCTGGTCCGGGACCTGGAAGGGTTGCTGGCAGCCGACGAAGAAGCCGAGCTCGAATCTTTTATTTCAAATAATCCTGCGTTTGAATACGACCGGAAGCTGTTTGGGATGACCATTCAAAATCCGGATCATTCCATTAAATATACAGGTAAGGGAAAGTTAAAAAAGAGGGGTGTGGTGTTGTCGATGACAAGGATAGGCTGGATAGCCACAGCGGCTGCAGCCGTATTGTTATTAATGACCGTATCCCGTTTTTGGCCGGAACCTTTGCCGGAGGAACTGGTTCCCGATGAGACTCCATCTGCCCTGGCCGAGACTCCATCTCGGATCAAGGAGACTCCATCTCAAATCAAGGAGATTCCATCTGCCCTTCCAGAGACTCCATCTCAAATCAAGGAGACTCCATCTCACCGTGCCCGGATGGAGTCGCGGATAATTGAGATGGAGTCTCAATTCCTGACCCCGCTCCTAACCCGCAATATTGCTATTGATCAAAACCCCGTATTGCTCCAGGCTTCGCTTGATTATCACCCCTTACCTGAAAATATAATGCCGGAAACTGAAGAAAAAGGACTCCTGGCCAGCGTGGTCTCCAATCTCTTCGGCAAGGCCCGCGATGCCTTCCGCGAAAATCCTACCTTCGAAAGGCTTTCGGAAACTGATCTCAATCTGTGGGCGATCGCGCAGGCCGGAGTGAATGGATACAACAGAATCTCCGACCGCGACCTGGCGCTGTATGTCCATAAAGATCAGGATGGAAATGTGTTGTCCTATGCCCTTGTTGAGCAGGATAAACTCTTGTTATCCAAACATCTGGATAAAGAATAATATTGCCTGTAACATTTTCATTACCCTGCCCGTCACAACAAAAAAACTTATAAACTATTTTTATATGAAAACGATGCAAAATACAAGAGGATCATTTTTGGGAGTGCTTATCAGCATTTTGTTCATGATCACAACAACCGCCTTCAGCCAGAAAGAGATCGTCAGGGAAACCCGCGATCTTCCGGCTTTTAATCAGATTGACGCCGGGGGCGCCTTTCAATTTATCCTGGTTCCGGGAACTCCACAAAAAGTAGGGGTCGAAGCCCGGCAAAAGGATATCGGGAAAATCGCTACCGAAGTGAAAGATAATAAACTAAGCGTCACGGGCAAAGGGATCAGCAATAACCCCGTACTTAATGTTTACATTACCATGCCTTCCCTGACCCGGCTGGAAGCTCATGGAGCTGCGGATGTTGAGAGTGAAGGGACATTCAAAGAAGAGATGATGTCGCTGGAAGTGTCCGGAGCGGCATCCGTCGATTTGTCGCTCGATGTCAAAACCCTCAGCTCTGATGTATCTGGAGCGGCAGACCTTGAACTGACGGGCAAAGCGGAACGGCATAGCACGGTGGTCAGCGGAGCCGGCACACTCAATGCCTTTGACCTGAAAACAGTCACTACCGATGCTGAAGTCAGCGGGGCCGGAACAGCGAAAGTTTCCGCCGGCGAACTAACCGGGGAATCCAGCGGCGCGGGCAAAATCTATTCGGATGACGGAAACTGGGCCGGCAATGACACCAAGTCCATCGTTGAAGTGGATGATGACGGCGACACTACTTATATCAAAGTACCGGGAACCAGCGTGATCATTTCGGAAGGCGATGATTCCGTCAAAGTGAAGGTCGGTAACCGGGTGATCATTATTGATGATGATGGCAATGTCAAAACAAGACACCACAAATGGCCCAAATTCAACGGACATTGGGCCGGCGTGGATATTGGCCTGAATGGCTTTGTGACTCCCGACTTCAACATGAACCTACCGCGCGAGTACGAATACCTCGACCTGCGCATGGAAAAATCCATCGCCGTCAATCTAAACTTCTTCGAACAAAATATCCCTTTGTCTAAAAACCAGAAGTGGGGCATTGTCACCGGCCTTGGCCTGGGATTCAATGACTACCGGTTCCTGCGGCCAACCCGCTTGAGCGTCGATTCATCATTCCTGGTCGGCTATATCGACAAAGGCATTGAGATTCGGAAATCAAAACTTTCAGCTATGTACCTGACGTTGCCTGTCCTGTTCGAATTCCAGACCGCTCCCGTTTATCATAACAACGGGTTTCATATCAACGTCGGAGTCGTGGTCGGAGCCAGGCTTTCATCGCATACCAAAAAATACTATGAGGATTTGAATGCCGAATTCGACGTAACACAATACAATCCCGCAACCGGGATGTATGAAACCGTTTTCACGGCTATTTCACCGGAACAGCACAAAACCAGAGTTTACGACGATTATTTCCTGCAACCTTTCAAATTCGATGCAACTGCCCGGATCGGATGGAATTTCCTGAACTTCTGGGCCAGTTATTCGCTTAATTCGATGTTCAGGGAAGGGAAAGGACCGGAACTGTATCCCTGGGGAGCCGGGATCACGCTGGTGTGTTTCTAGGTTCCAGGTTCCAGGTTTCGGGTTCCAGGTTCCAGGTTCCAAAGTTAAAATTCCTCTGAACTCCATAAGAGTGCCAGTATGGTAGGGATTTGAGGCCGTCGGTTCTGGATGGGTTTTCCTTCCGACGACTAAAGCCGTCGGTTCCAATTGCAACTCCTTGGAACCAACGGCTTTAGTCGTTGGAGCACAAACTATTGTCAGGCTATCAATTCGAAATATCAGACTTTTGATACACTCACTTTCTTTTATTACCAATCCAATGTCTTTAATTATCATTGGCTTTTTTGTTCAGAAAATTTTCCTAATTTTACAACCCGCAACATTTTAGGGTAAAGTATTTAATACCAATAAATTAAAATTTAAAACTCAAAACTCAAAATTCCCAGCGTATGTCCGGACACAATAAATGGTCTACGATCAAGCACAAGAAAGGGGCAGCAGATGCCAAGCGCTCCAAGATTTTCTCCAAGCTCGTAAAAGAAATCCAGGTTGCCGTAAAAGAAGGCGGCCCCGATCCCGACCACAATGCCCGGCTCAGGCTGGTCATCCAGAATGCCAAGGGAGTCAGTATGCCCAAGGATAATATCGAAAGGGCTGTCAAAGGTGGAAACAAAGACGCCGCCAGCTTCTTCGAAGTGACCTTCGAAGGGTACCTTCCCAATGCCGTGGCTGTTTTTATCGAATGTACTACCGATAACCAGCAGCGATCGGTCAGCAATATCCGCTCCATTTTCAATAAATACAACGGAAACCTGGGTACCAATGGTTCGCTGAGCTTCCTGTTCGAACGCAAAGGCATCTTTTCCATTCCTAAAGAGAATTATAATGCCGATGAGCATGAACTCGAACTGATCGATGCCGGTGCGGAAGATATTTCCGATGACGGTGATTATATTACGATCACTACGGCTATGGATGATTTCGGCAAGATGCAGAAAAAGATGGAAGAGCTGAAGATTGTGGCCGAAAATGCCCGTTTGCAAAGAATTCCCAACGATTACAAGAAACTCGGCCTGGAGGAGACCAAAAAGATTCTGAAAGCCATTGAGACCTTTGAAGAAGACGACGATGTCCAGAATGTCTATCATAATATGGAAATTCCGGATGAATATGTCGATCAGCTTGAAGACTGATAACCAAACCGGTAAAACGGCGCTACACGCTTCTTATTTATAATGCTTTTAAATTTCGGGGTAATTAATTCATATAGTTTTTAAACTATATAATAATGTATTGAATATCCGATCTTTACTATTTCGGATACCTATCTTCCCTTCCTGCTAATGGCTTGTTTAAGTCAAAAAAAATTCTATCTTCGCCCGTAATAAATCTTTTATTGTTAATCAATTAACAAGAAAATCCCGAATGAAGAAACCTCTCCTTTTACTTTTCCTGGCTTACTTTCCTGTCATGTTATTCTCGCAGGATGATAAAACATTTGGAATAAAGTTTACCGGGTTCGTTAAAACAGATGTCATCTGGGATTCGCGGCAAACGGTCGATTTGAGGGAAGGGCACTTTCTTTTGCTTCCCAAACCAGTATTAAACGACCTGGAAGGCAACGATATCAATGCCAAGCCGAGTTTTAATTTCCTCAGCATACAGACCCGGCTCAAGGGAGATATAACAGGCCCTGACGCACTGGGTGCAAAAACCTCGGGATCGATCGAAGGCGAATTTTTCGGTATGGCCGATGGTGATATTAACGGTTTCCGCCTGCGTCATGCCTACGTAAAGCTGAACTGGAAAACTACCGAGCTGCTGGTCGGGCAGATGTGGCACCCGATGTTTATCACTTCCTCATTCCCGGAGGTGGTTTCTTTCAATACCGGTGCCCCTTTCCTGGTCTTTTCCCGCAATCCTCAGATCAGACTTACAAAAGACATTAAAAGTTTTCGCCTGATTCTCACTGCCCTGTCACAGGTCGATTTTAAAAGCAACGGCCCCGACGGAGCCAGCACGAAATACATCCGAAATTCCTCCATACCCTCTTTTAACCTCAACTTTGAGTATTCATATAAAAACAAGGAAACCGGCACGGAGATCCTGGCAGGCGCCGCCGGTAATTTCAAACGGCTCCTCCCGAGGATGATCACCGATAGTGGCTATCAGACGAATGAAGGTATTAATTCCCTTTCGGGGATGGTATATTTGAAATTAGGTTTTCAGAAGGTCATTTTCAAAATGGCAGGATTATACGGCCAGAACATGTTCGATTATACCATGATCGGGGGTTATGTGGTGGATGATTACCTGGACAAAGACAAAGGGATCGTCAGCTACCGGAATATCACCACGGCATCGGTGTGGGCCGAGGTGATGACGACGGGCAAGAAAATGCAGGGAGGGTTATTCCTGGCCTATTCTCAGAACATGGGTGCCGGCGATATTGTGATAGGCCCTTACTATTCAAGAGGAGCGAATATTTATGACCTCTACCGGATATCACCCCGGTTCGTTTATAATGCAGGCAAATTCAGGATTGCCCCTGAGATAGAATATACGGTTGCCAGATACGGCATGACCAACAATCTCGACGGTAAAGTTATGGATCCGGAACCGGTCGGTAATTTCCGCTTGCTTGTAGGTGTATTTTATTTCTTTTAAAAAATTGAAACCCAATAACATCTAAATATCCTAATCATTATTTACAAATTTAAATCATAAGCGTATGATGAAGAAAATTTCAAGTTTTGTTGATTATTTTCAGCAATATCATGAAAGCGTGACCAATCCCGAGGGGTATTGGGCAAAGATCGCCGACACTTTTCAATGGCACAAAAAATGGGATAAAGTGCTGGATTGGAATTTCACCGAGCCCAAGATCAAGTGGTTCGACGGTGGGAAACTGAATATCACGGAGAATATTTTTGAGCGCAATCTGCCGGCCCGAAAGGACCAGGTGGCGCTGATCTGGGAACCGAACGATCCCAAAGAACCGGAAAAGAGGATCACGTACGGGGAATTATTCGAAAAGGTTTGCATTTTTGCCAATGCACTGAAAAGGCAAGGTATCCAGAAGGGCGACAGGGTAGCCATTTATCTGCCAATGGTTCCGGAACTTCCCATAGCGATGCTGGCCTGTGCCCGTATCGGAGCCATCCACAGCATTGTCTTCGCCGGATTTTCCGCCAACTCGCTGGCCGATCGCATCAACGATTCCGCCTGTAAAATGGTCATTACCGCCGATGGTTTGTACCGTGGTTCCAAGAATGTCGGACTGAAATCGATTGTTGACGAAGCGCTGCAAATGTGCACCTCCGTGGAGCATGTCGTGGTACTGAAACGTACGGGCGACCCGGTCCAGATGAAAGAAGGACGCGATATCTGGTGGGATGCCTTTATCGAAGGTGTTTCGAAAGAAAACAAGGCCGAAGTCATGGAAGCCGAGGATACGCTGTTTATCCTTTATACCTCCGGATCAACAGGCAAACCGAAAGGCGTTCTCCATACCACAGCCGGATACATGGTATTTGCCCAGTTCACGTTCCTGAATGTTTTCCAGTACAATGAAGGCGATATTTACTGGTGTACAGCCGATATCGGCTGGGTAACGGGCCATACCTATATCGTTTACGGGCCGTTGCTTTCGGGCGCCACATCGGTCATGTTCGAAGGAGTACCTACCTATCCCGATCCGGGCAGGTTCTGGGAAACGGTCGACAAATACCAGGTCAACCAGTTCTATACTGCGCCGACGGCTATCCGCGCCCTGATCGCACAGGGAGACGAGTGGGTGCGTTCCAAAAACCTCAGTTCACTCAAAGTCCTCGGTTCGGTTGGCGAACCAATCAACGAAGAGGCATGGCGCTGGTATCACGATGTGGTGGGCAAAGGCAAATGCCCGATCGTCGACACCTGGTGGCAGACGGAAACCGGTGGCATCCTGATCACGCCGCTGGCCGGCATTACCCCGACCAAACCGTCGTTTGCCACACTGCCATTGCCCGGGGTACAACCGGTGCTGGTCGATAACGAAGGCAATGTCATGGAGGGGAATAATGTACAGGGTAACCTTTGCATCAAGTTCCCGTGGCCGGGCATGATCCGTACGACCTATGGCGACCATGAGCGCTGCCGGATCAACTATTTCTCGACCTACCGCGGGCTCTATTTCACCGGCGACGGCGCCAAACGCGACGAGGAAGGCTACTACCGCATCCTGGGCCGTGTCGACGACGTTATCAATGTTTCGGGCCACCGCATCGGAACGGCCGAAGTGGAAGACGCCATCAACCAGCACCCGAAGGTGGTGGAATCGGCTGTCGTTGGCTATCCTCATGAAATAAAGGGTTCAGGCATCTATGCCTATGTAACCTGTGATGCGCTTTCGGAAGAGGAAGTCCAGACCATCGACAAAGAGATATGCGACATCGTCAGCCGGATCATCGGGCCAATCGCCAAACCGGACAAGATCCAGATCGTGAGCGGGCTTCCCAAGACGCGTTCAGGGAAGATCATGCGCCGTATCCTCCGCAAGATCGGGGAAGGTGATGCCACCAGCCTCGGCGATACCTCTACCCTGCTCGATCCGGGTGTTGTGGAAGAAATCATCCGCGGCGCCAAGGTTGAAGTGAAACGGTAATCTATCGGTTGGTTAACCACTAAGGACACAAAGGATATCACAAAGGAACACAAAGTACGGTTTACAATTGGAAAACTTAGTGCTTCTCAGTGCCTTGGTGCCTTAGTGGTTATCATTTAAAAATCATAACCAAAAACCAAAATCCTTATGTCAGATATTAAAACAATGAACCGCTGGCTGGTGGTTATCGGGGCTATTATGATTCAACTTGCCCTGGGTGCTATTTATGCCTGGTCGGTTTACACGAAAACGCTGGAAAATTCCGGATGGAGCAAGCAGGAAACACAGATGGTCTTTTCGGCCGGACTGGCTTTGTTTGCCATTGTCATGGTAGTAGCCGGCCGGTTCCTGCAACATCCGAAAGTGGGGCCTCGCAGGCTGGCTATGGCCAGCGGACTCGTACTCGGCCTGGGATATGTGCTGGCAGGAATATTCGGCGCAGAAAACTTTACCACAACCTTTATTTTTGTCGGAATTATCGGTGGAGCCGGGATCGGGATCGGGTATGTCGTTCCTATTGCGGTAGGCATTAAATGGTTTCCCGACAAGAAAGGGCTAATTACGGGTCTGGCTGTCGCCGGATTCGGATTCGGCGCCACACTCTGGATGACACTGGCCGGCAAACTCGGTCCGCTCGGGGGTGGTGAACTGCTTAAAAGCCTGGGCGTTTCAGGGACATTTATTGCTTTCGGTATTGCCTATTTCGTGCTCGTCGAGATCGGCAGTATCTGGATGAAATTTCCTCCGGACGGATTCAAGCCTGCCGGGTGGAACCCTCCGCAAGCCACAGGATCGTCCCCTGTCGCCGGTTCGGTCACCCTGACCTCAGCAGAAATGCTGCGAACACCTCAGTTTTATTTCATCCTGCTGACCTTTGCTTTTGGAGCCAGCGCCGGCCTGATGAGCATCGGCCTGATGAAGCTATGGCCAATGGAAGCACTGGAGGCAAATGGAATCGCACCTGAAACAGCCAGCGCTATGGCAACACTGGCCATGGCCGTATTTTTTGCCCTTTTCAATGGCCTCGGCCGAATCCTGTGGGGCATGATATCCGATAAAATAGGCCGGAAACTGTCTATTATTATTATGACAGCAACCCAGGGCGTATTTGTCTATCTTTTCCAGTTTATGGCTGGTAATGAATACACTCTTTACCTATTTGCCATGTTGATCGGCTTTAATTTCGGCGGCAACTTCGCCCTTTTCCCCACATTAACAGCCGACACTTTCGGCACCAAGTATGTTGGCATGAATTATGGCTGGGTATTCCTGGCCTACGCCATCGGTGGGATCTTCGGGCCGATAATGGGTGGAAAACTGGGCGATTTGGGTAACTTTCCACTCGCATTTACTATTTGCGGAATACTCTGCATCGTTGCTGTAATCACCATTTCACTCGTCAAGCCTGTCATCAGGAAAGCCTGAGCCTGAATCAGGATTTTCATCACCGCTGGGGTGCAATCGTGCAAAGAATTAAAATTTAACTTTGCCAATTTGTTCCTCAGCGGTTTTATTTTTATCAGGTTCACCAGGATTAAAAATAATGATATGTCCATAGAAATAAAAGAAGTTTTAACCCGCCACGACATTGGTGAATTTATCCGATTCCCCTTCCGTCTATACAGGAACAACCCCTTCTGGCTCCCTCCTGTCCTGATCGACGAAAAGAATTTTCACAACCCCAGAAAAAACAAAGCACTGCGCGTAAACGATTGCATTCATTACCTGGCGTATAAAAACGGACAGGTGGCGGGCAGGATCATGGGGATTATTCATCACCGGTATAATGAACAGATCGGAAAAAAAAGAGCCAGGTTCTTTAAATTCGATTGTATGGATGACCCTGATGTCGGCCATAGTTTGATCACCGCAGTTGAAGAATGGGCACGGGTCAAGGGCATGGAAGAGATGATCGGGCCCTTCGGTTTTTCGGATAAAGATCCACAGGGATTGCTCATCAGCGGGTTTGATATCCGTGCAGCCATCGTCGCCCCGTATAATCATCCGTATTATATCGATCTGATTGAAAAAGAAGGCTATGTGAAAGATGTTGATCTCTATGAATATATTATTCCCATCCCGGAAAAGATCCCCGATTTTTACCAGCGCATTTACGACCGGGTAAGCCGGAATGAGGATCTCCGCCATGTCGTCCTGAAAACAAAAAAAGATCTCAAACCTTATATCATGCCGGTCATGCGGCTGATCAATGAAACTTTCCGGAACATATACGGTTCATATGAGTTCGATGAAGAAGAAATGAAGAAATTCGCCTCCGATTATATGATGATCCTGGATGTGGATTTCACCATAATAATTACAGATAAGGGCATTCCGGTCGCGTTTCTCATCGCCGTTACCGATATCGGCCCTGCCCTTCAGAAAACCGGCGGCAGAGTTTTCCCTTTTGGTATTTTCCGGATTTTAAAAGAGATGAAAAGATCCGATTTCATTGTCCTGATGATCGGAGGAATAAAAGAAAGCCACCAGGGCACAGGGATCGATGTGATGATGGGCGTTAAAATGCTCCAGGCAGCCAAACGAAGAGGAATCCGGCATATGCACAGCCACCTCGAACTGGAAGAAAACTATAAGGTCCGCGGGGAAATGGAGAAAATGGGCGGGGAAGTTTGCAAGGTGCACCGGGTGTACAGGAAGTCGTTGGTCGCTTATCCAGCATGCGAACAACATTTTTCCAATATTGTTAATAATTTCACAAAATAAATCTACATTTGTGCGTTGTAAAAAAAAGGCTTAATATAAAAATATAAATATATAAAACAATGGCAGTAAAGACTTTACAGAAGATATTCAGGCCACAGCGCATCGCGATCATCGGCGTATCGAATGATCCGAACAGTGTTGGAGGAATTACATTAAAAAACCTTGTAGGAGGAGGCTTTCAGGGGGTGGTTTACCCGATTAACCCGAAACACGAAGCGGTCATGGGGATTCCGTGCTACCCTGATGTGAAAAGCCTTCCGAAAGTACCTGACCTGGCCGTCATCTGTACCAATGCCAAATCGGTCCCGGGATTACTGAAAGATTGCGGAGACGCAGGTATCCTGGGGATTATCATCATGTCGGCAGGATTTAAAGAAACCGGTCCTGAAGGAAAGAAGCTGGAAGAAGAGGTCAAAGCTATCGTGGCAAAATATACCGGGATGAGGGTAATCGGGCCGAACTGCCTGGGAATCATTGTTCCGGGCAATAACATGAACGTCAGTTTCGCCAGCGGGACCGCTAAAAAAGGGCATGTGGCATTTATATCCCAGTCGGGAGCCCTTTGCACCTCGGCGCTTGACTGGGCCAAGGAAGAAAATATCGGCTTCTCCTACTTTGTATCCATAGGCAACACCATGGATGTCGGTTTCGGCGACCTGATCGACTTTTTCGGACAGGACCCGAGCACACGCTCCATCATACTTTATGTCGAATCCATCTCCAAAGCCAGGCAATTCATGACGGCAGCCCGTGCTTTTGCCCGCAAAAAGCCGATCATCGTATATAAAGCCGGAAGGTTCCCCGAATCGGCCGCCGCTGCCGCTTCCCACACCGGAGCGATGGCTTCGGAAGATGCGGTTTACGACGCTGTCTTTCAACGTGCCGGTGTAGCCCGTGTGTTCGACATCGGCGATATCTTCAATTTCACCGAACTGATGGCACAGAAAAACATCCCGAAAGGGAGAAACCTGGCCATCATAACCAATGCCGGCGGTCCGGGCGTTATGGCAACCGATGCGCTCATCTCCATGGATGGGAAACTGACCAAACTTTCGGATGAGACCATGAAGAAACTGAACGATTACCTGCCGCCATTCTGGTCGCACGGCAACCCGGTCGACGTGCTGGGCGACGCACCACCGGAACGATTTGCCACAGCTACACGCATTGTCCTGGATGATCCCAATGTAGACGCCGTCCTGGTCATCCTCACCCCGCAAGCCATGACCAATCCAACCGCTACAGCGCTGGAGATCACCAAGCTGGCCGACCACACCGTGAAACCGATCATGGCGGCCTGGCTCGGCGGAGAAAGCATGCGGGAAGGGATCAGCATCTTCAACAAACACGGATTAAGCACATACGATACCCCCGAAGGCGCCATCCGCGCATTTATGACACTGGCAAGCTATTCGAAAAACCTGGATGCCCTGTTTGAAACACCGAAGGATTTCCCTGTTTCGTTTACCCTTGACCGGGACAAGGTGAGGAAAGAATTTGTCGAAAAGCATTTCACCAAAGAGAGAATCCTGTCGGAAGACGTTTCAAAAGCGCTCCTGACGGCCTATGGCATACCCACCACTCAGCCCATGGTCGCCAAATCGGCTATTGAAGCGGCCGATATCGCCAACCGGATCGGCTATCCCGTTGTCATGAAAATTCACTCACCCGATATTACACATAAATCGGATATGGGTGGCGTCATCCTGAATATCAAGGACGAAGACGGCGTTTGGAACAACTTCAAGAATATGACCCGAAGCATAAAGGAAAAGATGCCCTCGGCCAATATCGAAGGGGTTACCATCCAGCCGATGGTCAATATGAAGGATGCCACGGAAATGATCCTCGGGATCAAGAAAGATCCGGTTTTTGGTACCGTCCTCCTGGTAGGGATGGGCGGCACCGGCGCGGAAGTCTTCAAAGATACCAAGCTGGCATTTCCGCCACTTAATGAACGGCTTACGCGCACCATGATCAAATCGCTGAAAATATATCCTTTCCTGAAAGGATACCGTGGCGCACCGGAAAAAGACATCGAAAAACTGATCGAAGTGATCATCCGGTTATCTTATCTGGCCGCCGATTATCCTGAGATCGTCGAGCTCGATATCAACCCGTTGCTGGTAGGCACCAGCGATGTCATTGCACTCGACGCCCGCATCGTCATCGATAAAGAGCTCGTCGGCAAAGACCTTCCCCAGTTCTCGCACCTGCTTATTCACCCCTATCCGGATAAATATACCAAACCGGCAAAACTGATCGACGGCAACACCATTCTCTTACGGCCGATCAAACCGGAAGACGAACCGCTGTGGCTCGATCTGCTGGGTAGCTGCTCCAAGGAGTCGATCTATTCAAGGTTCCGTTATAATTTCCATTATGATTCCCATGAAATTGCCACCCAGTTCTGCTTTATAGATTATGCAAGGGAGATTGCGATCGTGGCGGAAGTAATGGAAGAAGGGCAGAAAAAGTTGATCGGAGTCGGCCGCCTGATAGCTGATCTTGACCATGAAACGGTTGAATATGCCGTACTGATCGCTGATGCCTGGCAGAAGAAAGAATTGGGAACCATCCTGACGGAGTATTGCATTGAGATTGCCCGTCAATGGCATCTGAAACGAATCGCCGCTGAAACGACAAAAGATAACCAGGCCATGATCTCAGTATTCAAAAAACTGGGATTCAAGGTAGTCTTTAACCAGGATACCGGTGTAAGTGTATCGATGGACCTGGTTTAAGTCTTCACCTTATCGATGGCCCGGCAGATATCGGCAAAAATTTCTTCGACAGAGCCAACCCCTTTTATAGCGACAAACTTGCCCTGCTTTTCGTAGAAATCGATTAGCGGGTGAGTTTGAGAATGGTAGACCGACATCCTGTTCCGGATCACATCTTCCGTATCGTCTTTGCGGCCTTCAAGCCGGGCCCGTTTCAACAGCCTTTTGACGACTTCTTCCTCATCGACTTCCAGAGCCAGGACGAGGGAGACGTTTTCATGGGTTTCAGCGAGCAGGTTATCCAGGTCGCCGGCCTGGCGCAAGGTACGCGGGAATCCATCGAAGGCAAAGCCGGCAGGCGAACCTGCCTGATGCAAAGCCGAACGGAGGATATCCACCAGCAGTTCATCGGGAACCAGTTCCCCTTTTTCAATGATGCTCTGCACTTTGATACCAAGTGGGGTTTGATTTTTGATCTCCCGGCGAAAGATATCACCCGTCGAGATATGAACCAATTGGTACTTTTCAGCGATTTTCACCGACTGGGTTCCTTTGCCCGAACCCGGAGGACCGAATAGAATCAGATTGAACATATTATTAGTCGTTAGCCTTTTACTGATTTTTTGCGAAAGTGGCGGTTGGGTAACCGCGTTTACAAATATAGTGAAGCGTTTTTATTCCTGCCATTGTTTTGGTTAATTTTGCCCAAAATACCAATTCTTGACAGACCCCTTCACAGATAATTCTATTTATTCACCCGGCAGATCGGTCTGCGAATATCTTGATCCGGGATTATGGGAGGCGTGCCATGCTTCGCCGTCAGCAACAGTTCCGGAGCCATTTCTCTACACGGCTAAAAAGAATATGATCTTTCAGAACCTGGATATTGCTTTAAACGGAAGCAACTGGATATTCTGGATATTACTGGCCGGGTTTATCGCCCTGACATTTACCCGGTTCTATCACGAAAGGCGCTTAAAACTCCTGGCTAAATCTTTATTCAAACATTCCGCAGCCCTTCAATTGATCCGTGAGAGCCCCCTGCATACGCACCGCAGTTTTCTATTGTTTTTCCTGATTTACATCATTTCCACCAGCTTACTGATCAGCCAGGTTTCTGTCATATTCTCCTCGGGCGACAACCGCACTATTGGGTCGCTCTTGTTTTCGTTAACAGCCGTGGGGGCTTACATCGGCTTTATTCTTCTGAAGTTTTTGCTCATCTGGATAATCGGGATTATATTTAAGAACATCGAAACGGCAAAGGAATATGTTCAGAATATCATCATTTATAATTTTGTACAGGGAATGCTGTTACTTCCGTTTCTTGCCCTGATCATCTATGTCCATCCGACAGTTTTTATTTATATCAGCATCGGTATAGTGCTTATAATGATTGTTTTAAGATTCACCAGAGGAATGATGATCGGTTTATCGGATCCTAAGTTTACGTTGTTTCATTTATTTTTGTACCTTTGCACCCTCGAAATTTTGCCGCTTGCTTTTGCTGCAAAATGGATAAGCAAATATTTTTTCTCCTGAGAAAAAATGGTTGCCGTTGATGGATTTTTAATTAACGAACTGATACTTTAAGAAATAAATGCGAATCCTGGTATCACAACCGCAGCCTGCCGACATTGAGAAATCACCATACGGCGACCTGACCAAGAAGTTCAACGTTGACATTGAATTTTTCAAGTTCATCAAGATTGAAGGTATCCCCTCCAGGGAATTTCGCCAGGCAAGGGTCAACCTGCTCGATTACTCAGCTGTTATCTTTACCAGCCGTAATGCCGTAGATCATTATTTTCGTATGGCAAAAGAGCTCAGAGCGGATATCCCGCAGACAATGAAGTATTTCTGTATGAGCGAGTCAACTGCGTTTTATCTTCAGAAATATGTTCAGTTCCGCAAAAGGAAAATCTTCCATGGCAAGCAGAATTTTGAGGAACTCATGGAAATCATTAAAAAACATAAAGAGGAAAAGTATCTCCTGCCCTGCTCCGACATACACAAGGCCAGTATCTCCGGTATGCTCGATGAAGGTGAGGTCAACTACACCAAAGCTATTTTTTACCGGACCCTGGCCAGCGACTTATCGCATATCGATATTAAAAAATATGACATGCTGATTTTCTTCAGCCCGTCGGGTATTGCATCGCTGATGAAAAACTTTCCTGAATTCAGGCAGAACAGTACCATCATCGGCGCATTCGGGCCTACCACCAGCCAGGCTGTCAAGGATGCCGGATTGACGCTGAACATCGAAGCGCCGACCAAGACCGCCCCGTCGATGACCATGGCAATTGAAGAATTTCTTCAGAAACAAACAAAGAAGAATCATAAATAACCGTCGTGCCGTTCATCGGGAGGTAAACTGCCTCACCTCCCCTGAATTGCGTTACCGTTAAATTTCATCCTGCTTATGTCGCTTTTCTCTTTCAGAAAAGAGGAGATCATCCGCAAGAAAAAGCAAATAGATCGGCTATTTGACGAAGGGAGGGCTTTTTTTATACATCCTTTTAAAGTAATCTATCTGCCTTATCCGGCAGAACCGGATAGCCCGGCCCAAATACTGATCAGCGTCAGCAAAAGGTCGTTTAAAAATGCCACTGACCGGAACCGGATCAAAAGGCAGATCCGGGAAGTATACCGACTCAATAAACATGAATTTTATCACTATCTGAATGAAAAACAGACCGGATGCCTTTTGGCTGTTATTTATTCAGGACAGGTCATGCACGAAACTCATTTTCTTGAGAAAAAAATAAAAGCCGTAATAAACCGTTTAATCAATGAACTTTCAAAAAATCTGAACAATCCTTCCATATCTTTGTCTGATCAATAAATATGCAGTTATGAACAGTATTCGTAAAAGCCTGGTAATATTCCTGTCGCTGCTGGCTTTTTTACCGGTTATTTCTCTTAGCCAGGCAGAGAACAATTTCGAAGTATCCAAGAACCTGGATATTTATGCAACTTTACTGAAAGAGCTTGACAAGAATTATGCAGAGGCGATAAATCCTGGCGAACTGACACAGGCAGCCATCGATGCCATGTTGGAAACCCTTGATCCTTACACGGTATATATTCCGGAATCGAATGCCGAAGATTATAAACTGATGACTACCGGGCAATATGGCGGCATCGGCGCTTTGATCCATAAAAGCGGCAGTTATGTCGTCATTTCGGAGCCTTATGAAGGATTCCCTGCCCAGAAGGCCGGGTTGCGCGCTGGAGACAAGATCCTGGAGATCAATGGCAAAACAATGAAGGATAAGAACTCCGATGAGGTCAGCGAAATTTTAAAAGGGCAGCCCGGCGTGGAACTGGAATTACTCATTGGCCGGATTAATGTACCGGATCCGGTCAGGATGAAGGTTGTCAGGGAAGAGATAAAGATACCGAATATTCCTTATTACGGGATGCTCGACGACGGCATCGGTTATATTAAACTGACCAATTTTACCCAGAATGCGGGGGGTGAGGTCAAAAAGGCCTTTAACGAGCTGAAAACCAATAATGAGCTTAAAGGCCTGATCATCGACCTGAGGGGCAATGGGGGCGGTTTATTGAACGAAGCTGTCAATATCAGCAACATTTTTGTCGACCAGGGGCAATTGATCGTCAGCACAAAAGGTAAAATTGCAGCCAAGACCCAGGATCATTTTACCCGGTCGGCTGCCATCGATAAAGAAATCCCGCTGGCGGTGCTGGTAGACAAAAACAGCGCATCCGCTTCAGAGATCCTCGCCGGCGCCATGCAGGACCTGGACCGGGGAGTGGTCATCGGTCAGCGCACCTTTGGCAAAGGATTGGTACAGAACGTTATACCGCTCACCTACAATTCGCAGGTTAAAATTACCGTAGCCAAATATTATATTCCCAGCGGCCGTTGCATTCAATCGATCGATTATTTCCATAAAGATGAAAACGGGAAGTCGGATAAAATTCCTGACTCACTGATTTCCGAGTTCAAAACAAAGAATGGAAGGCCTGTATATGACGGCGGCGGCATCGAACCCGATATTAAATTGCCTGCACTAAAGCTCAGCAAAATATCACAGGCCCTGGTCACAAAATACCTGATTTTTGATTTTGCAAATCAATATGCTTCAAAACATGCAACGATCCCGGTTGCCGGCGAATTCGAAGTAACTGACGAAATATATACCGAATTCACGGCTTTTCTTCAGGATAAGGATTACGACTATAAGACCGCCAGCGAAGAAGCCCTGGAAAAACTGAAGTCAAATGCGGTCAGGGAAAAATACTTCGATTCAATCGAAGAAGAGTACAATGCTCTTAAAGGCAAGATCCTGCACGACAAATCCCAGGATTTGATCACGAATAAGAAGGAGATCAAAATGTTGCTGAAAGATGAGATTGTTGCCCGTTATTATTTTCAAACCGGCCGGGTAGTTGCTTCTCTCAACGACGATCCGGAAATTGAAAAAGCCATTGAAGTATTGACCGGAAGGGACACCTACCTGGCGATCCTCGACGGAAGTTTGAAGCCGGATCAGAAGGAAAAAAACACAGAAACCGACAACGGCAGCGATGAAGAAGAGTGAGATCAGGATCATCGTGGAAGATTACCTGTCGGCTGAAGAGTTGCCTGTTCAAGACAGACAATTGCTGGCAGAGGCCATAACAGGAGCTTCCACCTCTTACTCCCCGTATTCTTCATTCAGGGTCGGAGCTGCCGTAAGACTGGATAACGGTGAGATTATCACAGCCAGCAACCAGGAGAATGCAGCTTATCCTTCAGGGCTTTGCGCCGAACGTGTCGCCCTCTTCTATGCCCAGGCCAATTACCCTGAATCCAGTGTGACCGGTATCGCTATTTATGCCGAATCAGCTGAGTTCACCATTGAACGGCCGGTTACACCCTGTGGATCATGCCGGCAGGTCATGGCCGAACACGAGTACCGCCATGGTCAGAAAATGCGGATCATCATGGGAAGCAGCAAGGGAAACGTCAGCGTAGTTGAAGGCATCGAGTCCCTGTTGCCGATGCAGTTCGTGATGGAAGGGTTGCGCAGGGAATAGTGAACAGTGAACAGTGAACGGTGAACAGGGAACAGTGAGCAGTGAACGGTGAACGGTGAACAGTGAACAGGGAACAGTGAACAGTGAACGGTGAACAGTGAACAGTGAACAGTGAACAGTGAACAGTGAACAGTGAACGGTGAACAGTGAACAGGGACAGGGAACTGGGAACTGGGGAAAGTTAATGATAATATTAGGTTAATATGAAAAGAGGAAGTGTAGTACTTGGAGTTTTGTTTATGCTGACGGTGGCGATGAAATCGGATAAACCGGCGTATATTATTTTTGATGTTAAAGGGAAACAGGCTGATTACAAGGATTTATTGAAGAGTGCCGCAGATGCCGATATTGTATTTTTCGGTGAGATGCACGATTCCCCGATATGCCATTGGTTGCAATATGAACTCACAAATGATTTATTCAAAGAGGTCAATGAAGATCTGATCCTGGGGGCTGAAATGTTTGAGACCGACAATCAGCTGATCCTCGATGAATACCTGGCCGGAAAAATAAAGGATAAGAATTTTGAGGATGAAGCCAAACTCTGGGATAATTACAAGACCGATTACAAGCCCCTGGTCAAGTATGCCCTGGATAAAAAGCTCCGTTTTATAGCCACGAATGTCCCCCGGCGCTATGCTTCGCTGGTCAACAAATCGGGTTTTGAAGGGCTTGACAGTCTGACAACAGAAGCTAATGCGTATCTTCCTCCCCTTCCAATAACTTATGATCCAGAACTGGAAGGGTATAAAAGCATGATGGAGATGATGGAAGGAGCCGGCGGGCATGCTTCACCGAACCTGCCCAAAGCCCAGGCGCTGAAAGATGCGACCATGGCTCATTTTATCCTGAAGAACATTAAAAAAGGAGATATTTTCCTGCATTTTAACGGGACTTATCATTCCAATAACTTCGAAGGCATTGTCTGGTATATAAAGAAAGAACGTCCTGACCTGAAAATCATTACCATAGCCTCAGTGGAGCAGGATTCGCCGGAGGAGTTGACAGAAGAAAACTCTGGGCTTGCAGATTTTACTATCTGCATCCCTTCGACGATGAGTAAATCCTACTAGAAGATGCTATCCAAAAACCAGGTAAAATATATCCAATCCCTTCGCCTGGGGAAGTTCAGGGATGAATACCGGGTTTTTATTGTGGAAGGGGTAAAAATGGTCGATGAGCTATTGAAAAGCTCTTTTCATATCCGCCAGATTCTCGGGACAACCTCCTGGATCGAAACCCATAAAGATATTCTAAAAGCAAAAAATCCTGAAGTCCAGGTTATCACTGAGGCTGAGCTGCAGAGGATCAGCCACCTAGTGACGCCGAATGAAGTTCTTGCCGTGGCCGGTTATCCTGAGAATGACCTTCCCGCCAGGGAAGGCCTGGGAAAAATTATTCTGGTCCTCGACGGCATCCAGGATCCGGGGAACCTGGGAACGATAATCCGGACGGCCGACTGGTTCGGGATCAGGCAAGTCATATGTTCTGAAAATACGGCGGATATTTTCAATCCCAAGGTCGTGCAGGCTACGATGGGATCGATATTCCGGGCAGGCATTTACTATACCGTCCTGAAAGATTTCCTGGAAGGCCTTGGCCCCGATTGGAAGATTTACGGGGCCGATACGGAGGGCGAGAACATTTTCGGCCTTGAGCCCGGTTTTCCTTTGGCCATCGTAATCGGCAATGAATCGAAAGGGATCTCTCCCGGGCTATATCCTTTGTTAACGCAGAAAATAGGTATTCCCTCCGGTTCTACCGGCGCCGAATCGCTGAATGCGGCTGTTGCGGCAGGGATCATCATGGCGGTGTTTGGCAGGAAAATTTAAGTAGTAATGGGCAGGAAGTTCTTTGTTAGCAATAAAATGCCCGATTCGGCATTCGGCATTGCGCATTTTCGATTTAATGTGGTAGTCCGACGGGTAAGTCCGTCGGTTCCAGGATAATATCTTTCCTATCGGAAGAAAAATCCACATTGAACTGCTTGTTGAGTAGGGTATTTCTGTGAGACTCCATCTCAATTCATTTGAGATGCCATCTCATGCAAACCAGATGGAGTCTCAAACCAAAAAGTTATCAAACGCCCTTGACTTTCTTATCTGATTGAACTATATTTGTTCCATCCGTTTCATTCATTTATTAACCAATCAATCAATCCAAATGGAATGGCATGCTCAAATAAGTTATCCCCGTAGAGAGAGAGAGAGAGAGAGAGGTTAAATTCTCACATTCAGCCGGTTTTCTTATTCTGTCAACTTTCGTCTATCCTATTTATTCCTTCCTGTTTATTAACCTTTAATCCGATTGATTATGAAAAAGATCAAATCTATTGTATTGTCTTTGTGGCTTATTGTGGAAATTATTATCCCACAAGTCAAAGTTAATGCTCAACCTCTGACTGATTCTACAGTCAATTATTTCACCCTTACAGATTATTATGATAATTATTTTGACTCGCTGATTCAGCTGCGGGGCCTCGAAAACATGCAGGGAACCGGTTATAAGGACTACCTCCGCTGGAAATGGTTCTATAACGGACGTCATAGTGAAGACGGTGAGATCGGCGCTGTCTGGGATTCGATAAACTCTTATTTTCAAAATATGGAAGTTCCTGAAAATTATACCGATTTATCGGATTGGCAATTTACAGGCCCCTATGGTTTTCCGCTTGGTTATAATGGCACATCAAGCATAACTGGCAAAGGAATGGCGCTTTCGTTGTGGGTGAGTCCCGGGCAACATCAACTCATGTATGTGGGAAGCCACCACGGAGGGCTATGGAAAACCACCGACGGCGGGCAAAACTGGTATCCATTGCACGACAATGATTCCCAAATTCATGGTGTAAATAGTATTGCGGTCGATCCGGAAGACTTCGATAAAATTTATATTACCTGCAACAGCACCGTTGGAGGATCGTATGACACTTATTCAGCCGGTGTATCAAATCTATTGATGGCGGTTATACATGGAATGATTTAGTGATTGACAATGTCGGGTTTCCGGAAGATTGGGATTATGCATTAAGAAAAATTGTCATTGATGATGAAAATCCGGATATCCTTTATTTGGTAACCTATCGGGATGTCTTTCGCTCTATGGATGAAGGTGAAAACTGGGCGAATATCCATTATAGCGACATTAGTCCATGGAATTCCGATGATAAACACAAAGGGTTTTTTGACTTTAAGATAACCCCGTGGGATGAGATTAGAACAGCATATCTTGCCGGCAGCAAAATCTATAGGATAAAGGGCCTTGAAAACAACGAGCCGGAGTTTATTGATATTTCTACAGATGTACTTGATATTCCGAATGCAGGGACAAGGCACGGAAATCCTCTTCGGTGCGAGATCAGTATGGATAAGAAGTTTGAAAATATGGTTTGGTTTTTTTACACATGTGAGTATGATAAAGGAATTGGGAAAAGCAGGTTTTATAGAATTGTCAAGTTTGATGGAACTGCATATAGTTTAATCTATGAAGAGGGGCAAAGCATTTTAGCAGGTTATTCCGACTTCAAACTCGAGTTTAATGTATCACCTTCAAACCAAAGTGTTTTTTATGCCGGGGGCACAAGTATTGAAAAAATCAAACTCTTACCCAATCCCACAAGCAACACTATGAAAGACGGTACATATCCTGACGACAATTGCTGGGTTCATGATGATATCCGGGATATGCAAATCTTCAGCGATGGAACCCATGATACGTTATTCATTGCAGATAATTCGGGGATAAGCTGGGGAACGGCGTTTGAAACCGGGCAGACAACATGTAATTACGATTTTGTATGGCATTGGCGTCATCCATGTAATTCTATTGAAAATGGTTTGAATATTACAGAGCTATATGGAATAGGGATATTTAATAAATCTTCCGAATTGGTTGCGGGTGGCTGTCAAGACCTGGGACATATGCTTCTAAATACTGATGACTGGATCAATTTTGGCGGAGGGGATGGAAGTGAAATAGTTTGGGATACTGAAGAAATGAATATTTTCTACTATAGCGAATGGCAATCAGGCTCGATTTCTAGAACTAATGATTTCGGCGCAACATCATCTTCTATTAATAGCCCGACCTTTGGAGAAACCGGCCTATTTATACCCCTGGAACTTGATCCGATAAACAACTCGATCCTTTATTCCGGTAAAAAAGAATTAATAAAGTTTTCCGGTGTCAATGATTTTAATGGAAATAATATAACAGTAGAAACTCTGTATACCCTGCCTCACGATTCAATTTCAGATATTGAAGTTGTCAGATCCGGAAATTCCCGGAGAATTTACTTTTCAACACTGAGAGCTTATTACGACTGGGCTCCTCCTCCAATTGAGGGTTTTGAAAACTGCCTTTTCAAATCAATAGGCGATGGAAATAATCTCACTTTTGTAGATATTGGGAAAAATTTAGACGGCTGTGATGGTGGTTTCATCAATGATATTGAAGTGAAACCTGATGCGATCTCTACCATTTGGGTATCTTTTGCCGTCTATTCGTTCGATGGAGATCCAAAAGTATTTAGAACGCTTGATGAGGGAGCGCATTGGGAGGATTATTCTCCGGGATTACCGCCCGGTTTGCCTGTATTCAAGCTTAAATACGACTCAAGATATGGTAATCTTTATGCCGCAACGGATGTAGGGGTATTTGTCAGAAATGTCAACAGCAGTGAGGAATGGTATCCATTCAACTCTAATCTGCCTCAAAAGATCGTAACCGACCTGGAGATCAATCCCGACTTTAATGCGATTTATGCTGCCACGTACGGACGCGGTTTATGGAAATCGCCTCTTCATTGCATATACAATAGCGAACCATTTTATGTAAACGATGACCATTTGATCTGGACGACAAATCAAATCAGGGAGCAGACTATCATAATCCCGGCAGGCAAAATCCTCGAGATTCGCAATTGTACTGTTTTTATGCCTTCCGATGCGAAAATCGTTGTGGAAAGAGGAGGACAGCTCATTCTTGACGGCGGAACGCTTACCAGCGCCTGCAACGACCTTTGGTGGGGTGTTGAATTGCAGGGCGATTCCCGGAATATTCAGACTGAGCAATATCAAGGGAAAATAATCATGAGGAATGAAGCGGTTATCGAAGATGCCCGAAAAGCCATATTTTGCGGCAAAAACATCGAAAACACTTACCCCGACTGGAACTATACCGGAGGAATTATTGATGCCACCAGTTCGACTCTTCAAAATAACAAATTCGGGATCCTGATCTGGCGATACAATGATCAGGACCGGGACTATAACTGCACCCTCTCGGAATGCAATTTCCTTACCACTAAGGCTTTAAAAGATGGTTTGCCCCCAAGGTATTTCCTTACACTTATTCAGGTTAAAGGTGTCACTGTGGAAGCATGTGATTTTATAAATTCAGTACCTGACAACATTGATTATCAGGACAGGGGGACGGGAATCTTTGCTTACGACGGGGGATTCACAGTGACTTATATTTCAATTCCCGGACAAATAAAGAGGTCCAAATTTAAAAAGCTCAATTATGGGATACTGGCACTGAACTATGAGCAGGATCAGCCATTTGTTGTTAACAACACATATTTTATCAATAACCTCACGGGCGTCTATGCCAGCGGGTTGAGTGAGATTCTCCTTTATGATAACGACTTTACTGTACCGAGAGCCGGATATCCCACAAACAGGATTTTCGGAGGTGTTTATATGAATTATTGTACCGGTTATACTATTACGGAAAACCATTATAATGGAATAACCCCCGGTGGAGAAACCAATGTTGGAATCACGGTCAATAATTCGGGGGAGGATTTTAATGATATTTACAAGAATTATTTTACCAACATGTTTATTGGCATCTTAGCACAAAATATCAATAAAAGCGAGAATGATAGACAAGGTTTATATATTCTTTGCAATGAATTCACCACAAATGAATACGATATTACTGTAACAGCTGATCCCTGGTGCTCAGATTTATGCGGAATCGCACGAAACCAAGGCACCCTGGCTGTACCAGCCGGTAACCTGTTCAGTAAAACCGGTATTCACGATTTCAGCGATTATAATAATGAAAAGGAATGGATAGATTATTATCATCATGCAGTACCCTTACAAGGAGAATGTCCCTGGAAACCGGAACATTATTCAAGACAGACAATAAGCTTACACGGGACAGACGAAACCTACTCTCCTTGTCCTCCACTGGATTTTGACTTGGAGGATAAAATAGCAACTATTAATCAGTATAATGCTTCGACTATTTTAATTGATTCATTAGAAGCTGAGAAAACTCAATTGGTCGACGGAGGATCTACAATCGAGTTAAATCTGGAAATTTCCCAGGCACAACCATCTGAAGCGGTTGAATTGAATGATGAATTATTGGAAAATTCTCCGTATCTTTCCGACACGGTATTAATTAATGTGGCCGGTAAAGAAGATGTTTTGCTTACTGAAATGGTTACGGATATCATGATCGCCAATCCCCAATCCGCCAAATCCGAAAGCGTGCTTGAAGCGCTGGAAAGCCGGGAAAATCCATTGACCGAAGAGATGATGGATGCAATACTAGCAGGCAGAGACACGGTTTCCGAAAAGGAAACCCTTGAAGCGGATCTTTCACATGCCGGATTACAGCGGGAACTGGCGTTAAACAGGCTGATTGATATTTTCAGGCAGGATTCGATTGATTCACGGACAGACAGTATCATCAATTTATTGCAAAATCATCCTACTCTTTCTGCCAAATACCGCCTGATGATGATCTATCTTGGCCAGGGTGATTCCATTGCTGCCCGCAGCACACTCGACAGTATTCCTGCTCAATTCTCCATGACAAGCCGGCAGTCAATAATACACGATCACTGGAACGAATGGGTCGATTTTATACTTGAGCTCCAGGCTGATTCATCGAATATAACCGACGCCGATTCTTTACAAATGGCCTTACTTCTAATCCTTTCACAAAATGAAGATCTACCCGGCTGTATTGCAAATAATGCCTTGCAGTTTTTGAGCTGGACTGAAACAGAACCTCATTATGTTTTACCTGGCGATCTATTGAAAAATAATCCGGTCAGGATAAAATCCGGAAAAGAAAAAAACAGTGAAACTAAATCTACAATTAAATTATATCCCAACCCTGCCTCCGGTTATATTATTGTTGAATATTTACCGAATCAGAAATCATATAACGGATTGTTGCAAATTTTCACTTCAGCAGGCAGGCTATATTATGCAATGGAACTTAATAATAATAAACATTTCCAGTTCATCGATACAAAAGATTGGCCTGGCGGGATCTATTTTTATAAATATTCATGTGAAAATTCGAAAGCAGAAAATGGAAAAATCATTATTATTAAATGAAGGTTGATAAACTGATATGAAATGGATTGTAAAAATATTAGCTTGTATTATGCTCGTTTGCATTACCAATCAAATGAATTCTCAATCGTACTATTTCAACGATATTTATAATCCAAATAACACATGGGCAGCAGGCTTAAGTATCATTGGAATTGACACGGGATATTTTGGTTGTGCCATCTCATCAGACAGCATCACAACTAATTATAATACCTGCACATTTGTCATGAGTACGACAGGAAAAATCTTGCACTGGAATAGTTTCGGCAGATGGGGCGCTCACTATTATGCCGGTGATGACGGAGCACTGGTAAGAAACAACGACTATTTTGGTCTTTTTACCACGGTGGAAGATGGGGTTATGGAAACCGATTATGGAATATTTTTTAAATTCGATCAATACGGCGATAGTATTCTTACACGAACTTTTTTCGATGAGACCGATATTTTTCTGATTGGCCGCACCTGTACGGCAACTAACGATGGAGGATTTGCCCTTCTTGGAAATAACTATCCGAATGACCTGGCCGATCTGCTCCTTATCAAAACAGATTCGAACGGCAATGAACAATGGCGGCAGCAATACGGTACCGACAGCTCCGACTGGGCCAAAAGTGTGATTCAGACCGCTGATAAAGGTTTCGCATTAGGAACATGGACACGATTGAAAGACGGATACCATTGGAATATTAATGCCGATCCTATCGTATTTAAAACTGACAGCCTCGGTAACCTGGAATGGACACTTAATCTTGGAGGACCGGTCATGGATGACAAGGCGATGCTTTGCCCAACGCAGGATAGTTGCATCATGGTTTTGACCACCATTGGAGATTCGATGTACACACCTTCTTATGCCTATGCGAAAATTAATCTGATCAAAATAGATCTAGCCGGTAATATAATTTGGAATAGAAATTACGGTGGATCGAGATTGGGAAATCAGAGTTCAAGTATTATCTCTCTTGAAAATGGAGATCTCCTGGCATGTGGATTTGTAAGGTATTCTATTTATCTAGACCCTGCAGGCTGGCTGTTTCGTTTTAATTCAGATGGGGATAGCCTTTGGTACCGGGAGTACTGGTATTTCCCTGAAGATCCCAGTAATCATGGTCATAATTACTTAAATGATGTATCGGCCACAATTGATAATGGATTTATAGCAGTCGGATATGCATACGCTTCATCACCCTCCGATTATCTTGAAAAAATGTGGGCTCTAAAAGTAGACAGCGTTGGGTGCGAGATTGCGGATTGCTGGGTGGGAATTGAAGAAGAGGAGACGGGGAGACCGGGAGACAAGGAGACGGGGAGACCGGGAGACAAGGAGACGGGGAGAGGGTTGGAGATTTGGCCGAATCCGGCGAGAGGGATTGTCGATTGTCGATGGTCGATTTTCGATGGTCGAGGGGATGTTGTATTGATGATTTACGATGTTTTCGGACGGGAAGTGGCTGAGATAAAGGTTCCTGGCAAGCAGGACCAGGTACAGATCAATGTAGAAAGTTATCCTCCGGGGGTGTATATCGCGGTTCTGAAAAGTGGGGGCGATTTTTTGGGGAGTGGTAAGTTTGTTGTGGCGAGGTGATCGCATAAACATAACTCATTCACCCGAGCCTTGCCTGTTGCTGCACGTCTCTCCCCCATCGCCACTCCCGCAGGAACAACCGTATCTTTCACCAGTGACAGGATCGACACTGGAACAACTTTTTTTGAACTCTCCCTTTTTCGTCAGCAGAATTTTAATGGCAAAACCGGCAAAGGCAAGACCGACAAGGATTATCGTGATTAGGATTACGTTGAGCATTCAAAATGGAAATTAGAAATTTGAAATTTGAAATTTGGAACTCTGGAACTCTGGAACTCTGGAACCTTTTTAACCATTGCTTCAGTCACTTATTAACAAACTCCTGAACCCTTTTGTTGCATAAGTCTCAAAAAGTCCATCTTCTGAGGCATTAATAAAATAAGCTTCCAGTTCCGGCTCGTTTTCTACGAAATCTTTCGCCTTTTCAAAACCCATCACCATGAAGGCTGTCGCATAGCCGTCGGCGGTAGCGCAATCGCCGGCCAGTACCGATACGCTAAGTAACGAATGTCTCACGGGATAACCGGTTTTCGGATCAATGGTGTGCGAATAGCGGACGCCGTTCTCCTCGTAGTATTTCCTGTAGCTGCCCGAAGTCGCCAAAGCTTTGCCCGACAGTTTCACCCGTGCGTTAAGAGTACGTTCCGACAGGCTGTCGGTGGATGGATTTTCGATGCCCACCAGCCAGTCGCTGCCATCGGGCTTCTGCCCTTTTCCCAGCACCTCTCCTCCAATGTCGATCAGGAAATTCGAAATTCCCTCCGAAGCGAGAAAATTCCCCAGGACATCAACGGCATATCCTTGCGCGATAGCGTTAAAATCAAACTGCACCCGCGGATCCCGTTTTACTATCTTACCTTCATATAGTCCTACAGTCCTAAAGTCGACCAACTCCAGGAGGCTATCGACTTTTGCCGAATCGAGCCTGATCTTGTTCCTGAACCCGAATCCCCAGGCATTGACCAGCGGCCCGACGGTGAAATCGAATGCTCCGCCGGTTTTTTCGGCTATATCGACTGAGCGGTTGAAGATATCGGTGAACCATTCATCCGGTAATGCCAAAGAATCGCCGTTATTGATCCTGGAAAGGATTGAACCGGGCTCCCACAAAGAGACAGAAAGATCAAATCTGCGAAGGATGGAATCGATCTCCGGCTGGAAATTTCTCCCGGTCCGGTCAAAGTACGTAATTGCGTAATATGTTCCCTGTGCTTCTCCCCGCAGCATGACTTTCTTATCCGGGGTAAAGCAGGAAACGGATAATAGCATGAGAATCAACCCAAAAAGGGACAATCTTGTCATGGGATTTTTAAAAGCGGTAACTGATATTCACTGCAAACTGGCCGTCGGGTCTCAGCGCATCGCTGTCGTATGACGCTTCAGGGAAATATCTGACGCCGATGCTGGCAATCACCGAGATACCGAAATTTCTGACCGGCAGGAAGGTTACCCCATTATCGATAAAAAACTGGGTATAGAAACCCCTGTTCTCGATGTCATCACTATAAAGGTAATTGCCATAATCGTCATAATATTCGATCCACTCATTTTCTTCACCGATCCCGGCCCTGACCTGCGGCCCTACAAAATAGCGCCATCTCCCCTGCCCCGTCGGATAGAAATTGACCCCCAGGCCGGAGTAAATGATACTGTTAAAGTTGCCGAAATCACTGTAATAATAATATCCCATCGCCACCGGAATCTTGAAACCAACCATTCCGTTGTTCAGCAACCGCTCATAAGAAAACGTAAAATCACCGAAGACCAGGTCGAACATATGGTAGGAGATGATGTTCTTTGCAAAATTCACCGTAAAATCTGTTTTTACAGGCATTCCGGCGGACTCCTTTGGGACAATGGTTTCAAATTCACCATTTTCATAAGTTATCAGGACAATCTCATGTTTGGGCAGGCTGTAAACAGGTCCGTCCGGATTGCTGAATTTCTTGTATTGGATCTCCTTCTCCCCGACAAGGGTAACTTTCACCTCTTCTTTGGAACCATCTTTTTTATAAATGACGTCCTGGGCAAAAGAAATGGTCATAAAGCCAAAAACAGACAACAGGGTAAATAAAAGTACCTTTTTCATAATTTTAGTTTGGTTTCAGTACGCAAAGATAATGCCGCAATATGACATTTATCCTCCGAAATCGTCGAAAGCGATCATTTCTTTGGGAACACCATAATCGTCGAGCATTTTAAAGATGGCGGCGTTCATCATGGGCGGTCCGCAGATGTAATATTCAATCTCCTCCGGTTCGGGGTGTTGCTTCAGGTAATTATCGATGATCACCTGGTGAATAAAGCCGGTATAGCCGGTCCAATTATCTTCGGCTTTCGGTTCCGAGAGGGCGACATGAAATTTAAAATTCGGGTTGTTCTTTTCAATCTCGCGGAATTCATCAATATAGAAAAGTTCGCGCAACGACCGCCCGCCGTACCAGAATGTAGCTTTCCGGTCGCTGTGTTTTGTGTTGAACTGGTCAAAAATATGGGAACGCATCGGGGCCATTCCGGCGCCCCCCCCGATGAACATCATTTCGCGCCTGGTATCTTTGATGAAAAATTCACCGTAAGGACCGGATATAGTCACTTTATCGCCCGGTTTCCTTGAGAATACATAGGAGGAGCAAATTCCCGGATTAACATTCATGAAACCTCCCGATTTCCGGTCGAAAGGAGGAGTAGCGATGCGGATGTTGAGCATGATGATGTTGCTTTCTGCCGGGTGGTTGGCCATGGAATAGGCCCTGAACACCGGTTCCGGGTTTTTCATCTTCAGTTCCCACATCTTAAATTTATCCCATTCATCCCGGTATTCTTCCTCGACAAAAATATCCTTTCCATAGTCCACTTCACAAACCGGGACATCGATCTGGATATAGCCGCCCGATTTGAAATCCAGGTTCTCCCCTTCGGGGAGTTTAACGACGAATTCTTTGATAAAAGTGGCCACATTTTTATTGGAGACGACCTCGCATTCCCACTTTTTAATTCCGAAGATATGCGGATCGATATGGAGTTTCATATCTTCCCTGACCTTCACCTGGCAGCCCAGGCGCCAGTGGTTCTGTTGTTCTTTCCGTGTGAAATACCCTGTTTCGGTAGGCAGGATACTGCCACCGCCTTCGAGTACCTGGCATTTGCACATGGCACAGGTACCGCCACCGCCACAGGCTGAAGGAAGAAAAATCCCGCTGTTAGCCAGGGTAGATAACACCGAAGAGCCCGGTGAGACTTCCAGTTCCTTATCATCATTTATTGAAATCTTCACTTTCCCCTGGGGAATCAGTTTTGCGCGCGCATAAAGCAATACCCCGACCAATAGAAGAATAATGACCAGGAAGACTACGATACTTATGCCTATGACCAATCCAATATTCATAATCAATATCTTGAAGATGATTTAACTAAAGTTTGATACCTAAAAATGACATAAAAGCAAGGGCCATCAGGCCGGTTAGTATAAAGGATATCCCGAGTCCCCTGAGGGGTGCAGGGATGTTGGAATACCGCATTTTTTCACGGATCGCTGCAATACCAATAATGGCAATGGCCCAGCCGATGCCTGATCCCAGGCCGAAAACTGTGGCATGAACAACTGTCGGGTATTCCCTCTCCTGCATAAACAATGAACCGCCCAGGATCGCACAGTTCACCGCAATAAGCGGAAGAAAAATCCCCAGAGAATTGTAAAGGGCGGGCGAAAACTTCTCCACCACCATTTCGACCAGTTGAACCATGGAAGCAATCGTCGCGATAAACATCATAAAACTTAGAAAATTCAAATCTACACCCGCCAGCGACGGGGAAATCCAGCTAAGTGCTCCCGGTGCCAGTAGATAGTTCTGAATGAGAAAGTTGACTGGAACGGTAATGGTCAGCACAAAAATGACTGCTACCCCCAGGCCCAGTGAAGTTTTCACCGTTTTCGACACAGCCAGGTAGGAGCACATGCCCAGGAAGAAGGCGAAGACCATGTTGTCGATAAAGATCGACTTGACGAACAGGTTTATATATTCTTGCATGACAGTTCGGTTTTAGGATGATGAAATCAGCTTTTATCTATCAGTGAAGGGGTTCGAGATCTTTGAATCCAGATGATAAGGCCTACCAGGATGAGGGCCATCGGCGGCAGGATGATCAGGCCGTTGTTTTTGTATCCCAGGTCATATAAAGCCTGCGGCAGCACCGGGTATCCCCACAGCGTGCCTGAGCCGAACAACTCCCTGACAAATCCCAGCGCAATCAGGATCCAGCTATAGCCCAACCCGTTACCGATACCGTCGAGGAAAGAAGGCCAGGGTTTATTGGCCATGGCAAATGCTTCGAGGCGGCCCATCAGGATACAATTGGTGATAATCAGCCCGACAAAAACCGACAATTGCCGGCTGACGTCGTAAACATAGGCTTTCAGGAGCTGGTCGACCAGGATGACGAGGGTGGCGACAACCGTCAGCTGGACGATGATCCTGATCCGTGGAGGTATCCCGTTCCGAATCAGGGATATGACCAGGTTGGCAAAGGCTGTGACAACCACTACCGACAGCGCCATGACGAATGCCGGTTTCAGTTTTGCCGTAACAGCCAGCGCTGAACAGATACCCAGAACCTGTACCGTGATAGGGTTATCCGCATTCAGCGGATTAATGATCAGCTTCCGGTTCTTTGCAGAGAAAAGGGATTCTCGTTCCTTTGTCTTCATCGGTTATATTTTTTGCTTTTTAATATATTCAATATAATTAGCCAGGTTGGATTTGATCATATCCGAAACCCCGTTGCTGGTGATCGTGCCACCGGAGATCGCATCCACGCCGTGAATTAACTTTTCAGGCGAAAGGACTTCGGAAGCGCCTTTCAGTACCTGGATAGAGGTGAAGTTGCCATTGTCATCGAAAATTTTCTTGCCGATAAACTGCGATTCGAATTGTGGCAATTCGATCTCAGCCCCCAGTCCGGGGGTTTCTTTATCATGTCCGAACATCGAGCCGGCAACCGTATTGAAATCCTCTTCCAGCGCCAGGTTTCCATATACCGGCCCCCACAGCCCGCGGCCAAGCATCGGGAAAATATACAACCGCTTCCCGTTCACTTCGGCAATATAGAGTGGAATAATAAAATCCTGCCCTTTGGTATGTTTGTAGAGTTCTTCTTTCAGATTGATCTCAAACGGGCGGATATTTCCCTTCTCGAGTTTCTGTCCTCTGAAGACGGCCACCACATTGCCATCGGGAGCCAGCGCTTCCTCTTCGATAACATACTTATCGAACAGTTCGATCGCATTTTCGGGAGTGGCCTCGATATTGGCCGCAGCCAGGATATTTCGCATCTTTTCGATGGTCACGTTGCGGTCCTGTGCCGGCTTCAGCAGCATGGCCACCGAAGCGAGCGCCGCAGCCACCACGATCACCATGATGGCGGCATACCGGAACACATATGAATTACTGTACATATCGTTGTTGTTTATTCCGTTTCAAATTAAATCACGCTTTAGCCGGTTTCATCCGTTTCAACCTCCTTCGGATATTGGCTTCCACCACATAGTAGTCGATCAGCGGGGCAAAGACATTCATAAGGAGGATGGCCAGCATCATCCCTTCGGGGTAGGCCGGGTTGAACACACGGATCAGCACGACAAATACCCCTATGAGAATGCCGTAAATCCATTTCCCGGCATTGGTCTGCGCTGCACTGACCGGATCGGTGGCCATAAACACCGCGCCAAAGGCAAATCCGCCCATGAGCAGATGATAATGGGCCGGGAGTGCCGTATAGTCGTTAAAGGAGACAAGGTTAAGGAAGTATCCCAGGCCAAGTGCGCCGATAACCGTCGCCAGCATGATCTTCCAGCTGCCGATTCCGGTAGCGATAAGGATAACCGCTCCGATGAGTATGGCCAGGACTGAAGTCTCGCCGATCGATCCGGGGATGAATCCCAGGAACATGTCGATGGGGGCTTGTATCTTGTCAAAATCACCGACCAGGGCGTGGCCTAGCGGAGTGGCCCCGGAAAAAGCGTCTGCCTTTTCGGCAATCCAGACTTTGTCGCCCGACATATCCTGCGGGTAGGCAAAGAAGAGGAATGCGCGGGCTGTCAGGGCCGGGTTCAGCACGTTCATGCCGGTTCCTCCGAACACCTCCTTACCGAAAATTACTGCAAAAGCGACGGAAACAGCCAGCATCCACAATGGGATATCGGGCGGTACGATAAGGGGTATCAGCATGCCCGATACGAGGTAACCTTCGTTGACCTCGTGTCCGCGCGACTGGGCGAAGATGAACTCAATGCCCAGCCCGACCACATAGGAAACGACGATGATCGGAAGTACCTTAACGAGCCCAAAGCCGAACATTTGCCAGAAACCGGCTTCCTGTCCGTGGGAGAGAAAATGCTGGTATCCGACATTATAAATACCGAAAAGCAATGCCGGCAACAGTGCCAGGATCACAACGCTCATGGTGCGCTTCATATCGATGGCATCGCGGATGTGGCTTCCGCTGCGGGTTACCTTGTTCGGCACGAAAAGAAAGGTTTCGAAAGCATCGAATGTCGATTGAAACTTTGCAAACTTCCCCCCTTTTTCGAACTGAGGCTTAACCTTATCCAGGAAATTCCTGAGTGACTTCATCAGAAAAAAATATTTTAATTCTTAATTTTTAATTTTTAATTCTTAATGGCTGATATTTATCTATTTATACCTTTAAAGAACTCACTTTGAACTTTGATCCGCCAGCTGGCGGATGAACTTTGAACTAATATTTAGCTCATTTCTTTCCGCATCAGGTCCAGGCCTTTACGGACTATCTCCTGGATATCCGTTTTTGATGTGTCGATAAATTCGCAAAGGGCAAAGTCTTCTTCATCCACTTCATAAATACCGAGTTTCTCCATCATATCGATATCTTCGACAAGTATGGCTTTGATCAGCTGGAGCGGGTAGATATCCCATCCGAAGACTTTCTCGAACTGACCGGTCATGACGTATGCCCTTTCCCCGCCATGATAATTGGTATCAAGCCTGTACCTGGCTTTTGGTTTCATCCAGGAAAAGAAAGACCTGGAAAAGCTGAATTTTCCAAATCCGGGCATGGCCCAGCCGAGGAATTCATGATGGTCGCCTTCCGGCAGCACAGTCAGTTGGGCCTCATAAAATCCGGTATGGCTGTACCTCTCCACTTTTTTGCCTGTGAGCGGGTTTCCGCTGATATACCGGACATGCTCTCCGGAAAGGTTATCCTTTATAATATCTTCAACCGCGGCCCCTAACTTCGTTTTGATGTAATGGGGCCGTTTGATTTCCGATCCGGTAACTGCGACCAAATGAGTCGCATCAATTTTCCCGGCAGCAAATAACCGCCCGATATGCAGCACATCCTGCGGCCTGAGATACCAGATAATTTCACCTTTATTGATTGGATCGAGACGGGCGATCTGTGTGCCTACATTACCGGCCGGGTGTGGCCCGGAGAAACGGTTGATCTGCACATTCTTACAGTTCGTAAATACGCCGGAAGAGGTTGTACTGGCATTCAGGTTGAGATGTACGGCCCCATCGGTCAGCTTAGCTATAGCATTGATACCGGTCTGGAAAACATCACCGTTTTTATGGACGATAAGATCGTAATCCGGGGCCAGGGGTGCCGTGTCGAAGGCGGAAATGAAGATGGCTTTCGGCTTCGAGGCAGGTTCGGCAATGATTGAATAAGGCCGTTGCCTGAGGAAAGGCCATAAGCCGCTTGCCAGGAGCTTACCGGTGATCTCTTCACGGGTCATTTTCTCCGGATCCCCTTTCCCGAAATCGATGCCGGTGTCCTTTCCGTCGTTCTCGATGACAACCTCCAGCAGGACGCGCTTTTCGCCGCGCCTGATCTCTTTCACCGTTCCGCTGACGGGTGAGGTGAAGACGATCTTGTCCCTGTATTTGTCGATGAATAAAGGCGTTCCGGCTTTCACGGCATCCCCTTCCTGGACCAGGAGTTTGGGAAACACACCGATAAAATCGGTCGGTTTGATGGCACAGGTTTTGGGGACGATCTCGGAAATGGTTTTTTCGGCTTCTCCTATCAGGTTAATGGTGAGGCCTTTGCTAATCCTGATTACATTTGACATATTAAAAATAGTCTATATTTTCGGCAGTGCAAGTGTACAAAATTTTGCGAAATCTTGCGACCTTTGTTGTAAATTTTACCCGTGAAAGATATGAAAAAAGCCGTAATCCTTTTCATTTCCGCGCTACTTTCTTTTAACCTGCTGCCATTCAATCTGGTATCACAGAACGAACCCTATTACGATGCCGGATATATCCGGAATGACAATGCGGTTTACCGGGAGACGGTACGGACTGTGCTGCTTTACAGGGAAGGATTTGAGCTGGCTCCGCCCCTCATTGAATTTGGCTCCGGAGAGAAACTGGTGCTGTCGTTCGACGACCTGGATCCGCAATACAAGGATTACCGTTATACCGTTGTCCATTGCGATGCCGACTGGAACACCTCCGATCTCCGTCAGATGGAATACCTCGAGGGTTATTTTGAAGATTTTATCGAAGATTATGCTTATTCGTTCAATACGACCATTCCCTATGTAAATTACACCCTTGTATTCCCGACCGATGATCTGCGCTTGAAAAAACCGGGCAATTATATCCTGAAAGTTTTCCTCGATTCGGATAAAGATGAGAATATCATCCTGACCCACCGGTTCATGGTGTATGAACCGAAAGTTGCAGTTGAGGGGAAGACCAACAATTCGATCGACCTGGATTTGCGTTACACCCACCAGCAACTGGAGTTCAGGCTCCTGGCCGGCGATTACAACATGTCGGATGTCCACCGGAACCTGCATGTGGTCATCATGCAGAATGGCCGCTGGGACAATGCGATCCGAAATATCCAGCCCAGGAATTACTCGGGAAATATATATGATTTCACCCTGATCAACGGCCTCGTCTTTCCGGCCGGCAATGAATTCCGGTACTTCGACATGAAGACGTTGCGGTACAATACCGACCGGATGCAGTTGCTGCAGTATGATACGGATGGTTACCATGTTTATCTGATGACTGACCTCCCCCGGGCCAGCGGCAGTTACATTTCTGACGAGGATATTAACGGCCGGAGGCTGATAGCGGCCAACGAAACCCGCGATCCTTACAGTGAAGGCGATTACGCCTGGGTGCATTTCCTACTGCCTTACTGGCCGCCGCTGGCCAGCGGGAATCTCTACATTGCCGGCGCCTTCTCCGACTGGACCTATAACCGGGAAAACCTGTGCATCTACAACTTTGATCTCAAGGCCTATGAGGCTAAAATACTGCTGAAGCAGGGCTATTACAACTATGCTTATGCCTTCGTGGCCAACAATACGGCTGTGGGCGATTTAACATGGGTGGAAGGGAGTTTCTGGGAGACGAAGAATGAATATTCGATCCTGGTCTATTACCGCGAGCCGGGCGACACATATGATAAGCTGGTGGGGGTGGGATATGTTAACAGGGAATAGGGAAAATGACAAAGCCTAAAATAGGTGTGGTGATACGACTTCGGTTCAATTCAATTAATAATTACCAGTTTTTTTGCATCCGGCTTTTCCTGTGCTACGGACACTAACAGATAATAAACTCCAGGTTGGAGAGATGGTTCAGAGATAGCCTTCCGGTATAAACCTGGATTCTCAGCAAATAAATCAAATTCATAGATAATGGCTCCGGTCGGAGAAACGATTAAAAGTCGGATTTCTCCTGGTTTCCTAACATCCATATCAACGGTAAAATCACCTTTAGATGGATTTGGTCTTATGGAGGTTATCCGGCAAGTCGGAAATTCACCGGGAGGATCGATCATTTCATTTGCCCCCAGGGATGATCCTCCTTTTGGTTGTAACAGGATATCAATCCATTCTTTCCGTTGCCTGTTAAATTGATTTTTCGATTCGGGGACGAGCTCCGGATGTTTGGTAACGAGGACTGATTTCATTGCTGTATCGCTGTTATTCTGCATGAAAACATAGGCAAGGTCGATCAGGGCGAAAACGGAGTCGGCCTGTGTTCCCGGGTTGAAGATGATCGAATCGAGCGAATTGATTGCCTGCTGGTAATGCTGATCCCTGATGTTGCAATGAATGGAAATCCATTCTGCGGTTTTTCCGAGCAAACTGTCGCCCGGATTTTCTGACAAGTTATCGCAATAAGCTTTTAGTGTGGCGTAATTTGAATACAATACCGGGTTCAATGCAAACAGCTCCTTTAGCGACGCCAGGGCAAACCGGTTTTCCGGGAATCCGGCAATGATCTGTTTAAACCCACTGTCGGCGGCCTGGTAGTTTTCCGCCTCAATTTCAGCCTTGGCTTCGTAAAACATGGTTTCGGCAACATCGTCCGATTTGAGATAGCTTTCACCGGGGCACCAGACCGGATCCCAATCATAATAACCCAGTGGGATCAAGCGCAGGGACGGATCGGAATGATCGACCCAGCAGTTATTTTCCACCACAAAATCCGGTATTCCTCTGATTTCCCGGTTCTGGTTTGTATCGATGATCATTTCGTCGTATTCCACTGCCTGGATGAACGGATTCGTACCCGAAGTATAATCCCGGATCACATTGTATTCGAATTCAGTGGGAAAGCTGCTGTAATTGAACACACATTGGCTGATCGTATTGTCGGCAATAAGTTGTGTGGAATCATTACTGGTAGCCTGTGGGTCCCCGATGATTGTAAGGTTGCTTCCATGAAACCCGGCAATGCCATAATCGTTATCGGTTATTTGATTATTTGCTATCTGAACAGTACTGTAATAGGAATGGATACCCAACTCGGCAATCTGGGGATAGGCAGTGCCCGTAAATTGAATTGTATTGTCTTCTATGGATTGCGTTCCCCGGCCATCCCATCCGGCATAAAACAGCTCAATTCCGCGGCCTGAGGAATAACTAAAATCATTATCCTCGACCAGGTAATTCATGTAATTTTCAATGGTAACGACTGCATTGGCGTCAATAATTGAATCATTATCAAAACTATTGTCAATGATATCAATAAATGATGCCTCATCCAACGGATCATGGATGGCAATGCTTGAATTAACAAAGCTATTGCCATCTTCGATATTGATATTTCCGTTTTCCAGGTCTAACGCGCTATTGGTAATGTTATTCGGGCCG
>Ga0209717_1000218_pt1 | contig 73738 bp, 34 predicted proteins | sample AD_UKC048_MetaG_FD_184418 | JGI IMG/M metagenome (GOLD analysis project Ga0209717, IMG submission 184418) | Active sludge microbial communities of municipal wastewater-treating anaerobic digesters from USA - AD_UKC048_MetaG (SPAdes) (version 2) | ecosystem: Engineered > Bioreactor > Anaerobic >...
GCAAGGGCTTCCTGCGCCTTCATTTCAGTTGAAATTTTCATCGCAAAAAACGCCCCTATCACAAGAACAACTTCCTTGGAGATAAAATCAAAAAAAGCCGGCCCCTTAAACGCGCCGTACTGTATGAAATAAACAATAAAAAAAGACAAAAGAATTATCCCGACATATATGATATATTTTTTTCCGTTCCAAAAATCAAAACTTGCGTCAATTAACGTTATAAAATAAAGTGCAAATAACGGGCTTGCCGTGCCGCCGCTGAAAAAAATCGCAACCGCTATCGCGGCATTGTCAATTATGGATGACATTGCAAAAATTACCGAACTGTTGATTTTCCATTTTTTAATCGCAAAATAATAAGCCGCGTTTACCAGCGCTATGACGCCGGCGGTTGTAAGGATGGGATATAAGGAAATTTTTACGCCGAATTTTTCTATAAAAAAAAGAAGGGGCATGATAAAGGCCAAAATTATCCAACGGAGCCTGATATCGCTTAAGACAGCCTGATACAATTCCCTGTCGGATTTTACGGATTCAGCCATTTACCACCTGTCAGATAAGTCGTTTATTCTTCCACTTTCGCGGTAACAGGATCAGAGAAATCGCCTTCAATGCCGTCTTTGCTTACCGCGGTCACCACAAACGTGTATTCTGTGTTGACCTGTAACCCGGCTAAAGTGGCTTTTGTCTCTTTTATTATCTGCCTGTTTAATTTTTTATATTTTTCATCGCCGCTCTTTTTATAATAAAGGTTGAAACCCGTGACAGCCTCATCATCCGGGGCGTTCCACATAACCACAATTCCGGAATCCGCCTGTTTTGTGAATACAGATTCCATTTTTGCCGGTTTTATTGCCGTATATTTTTTCGGCGTCGCGACAACTGTTTGTGACATTACGCTTTCAAGGCCCCTGTTATTCATGGCGGTAACCGCAAATTCATAATCCGTATCATTTTCAAGCACCGCTTTAAATTTTGCCTCTTCCATAACGGGTTTTTTATTAAGCATTTCAAATTTATATGTGCCTTTTTTTCTGTAATATATATTATACCCGGTTATATTTGATTCCTGGTTCGGATCCCATCCTATTGAAACCATTTTGTCGCCTGCCATTGCCGTGACTTTCTGAGGCGGCCTTGGCCCGCCTATTACCGGCCTTTCAACAGGGTTGCCCAGCATAAATGAAAGGGAAATTCTGTGAGTTGCGCCAAGTTCGGAATGCGGTATGAAAGCGTAGTCAATATTTCCGATATCCTTAATTCCGAATCCTGCGCCTGCCGTAAAGCTTTCATCCGTCCTTCCCAGCTTATAGCCGCCCCTTAAATAAACCATGTCAGCAATTCTCATTTCAAGGCCAAGATTTACAAAGAATTTGGCGTATTCCGGATTTGTAATGTCAATGGGCTTTGCCGCGTCAGCGGAAATTAAAAGCCCGAATTCCTTTGAAAAAGGAAGGTCCAGCGCTGTGCCAAGCCTTACATTAAACGGAGTCTGGTCCTTGCCCGTGCTGGTGCCGATATCCGACAAAACAAAAGCCATTTTCAATGAATCTGTTATGTTTGCAAGAAGCCCCAAATCAGCCGCCACAATTCCCGGCAGGCTTTCGCCCAAAAGCTGCCTTTGTATGTAAGTTACATTTGCCCCTAAAGTCACATTTCCGATGGTAAAATCTTTCGTGTATAAGTTTCCAAGTATTTTGGCAAAAGTACCTGTTATCGCAAGGTCGTACGACATTTCTGCGTCCTGCGCCAGGATTGCTCCGAAAGAGTCTTTTGTGCTGTTAAAAGGCGGTATCCAGAAGTAGTTCACGCTTAAACCCGCGGCCGTTGCGCTGTCTATGGGCGCTATTCCGCCTAAGAACTCATAATTACTTCCGGCAAACCACATAAGGTGCATAAGGGTAAACGACCATTTATCCGCCTGCGCTATGCCTGCAGGGTTCCAGAAAGCCGCATTGGCGTCATCAGCAACCGCGGCGAAAGCTTCGCCCATTCCGGAGCTTCTTGCCCCCACGCCTATCTTAAGAAAATCGGCGTTGGATGTGCCTCCGCCAAGCGCGAATGCCGCTGCCGGTATTATTATTAACGCTGCTGTGAAAGCTGTAAGTAGCTTTCTTCTCATACTGCCGTTCTCCTTTATATTTTTAACGCTTATTATTTCTTTATAACAGCCACCGGTTTAATGACTTCATATGAACCGGCGCGCAGTTTTATGTAGTACATTCCCGTGGTGACAAGCTTGCCGTCATCCGCCCTGCCGTCCCATACCGCAAGCTGCGAATACAATATTCCGGATGAAACAGGGCCAAGGGACATAGACCTTACCCTTTCGCCTGCCACGTTGAATATCATCAGGTCAGCTGTGTTTGAATCGGCGTTTACGCTGAATATTATGCCCACAGTCTGTCCCGCCTGCGGATTAAAGCTGTTGGCCGTAAAGTACATGTCATTGTGAGATGCAGTGGAGCTTCCGAATGCTATTGTAACCGCGTTTGATACCGCGTAATTTGCAGGATCTGTATTGTTAACCGTATTTGTCACATCAATGTATGTATTGTATGATTCATATGCCACGTTGCCGGCAAAGCTTACATTTCCTCCGGATACCGCCGTAAACATCCATGTAAATGACTGCGACGTTCCCTGCGGTATGGATGCGTTAAGCGTGCTGTTTGTTACGGATACGGAAGCATAACCGGCGCCTACAAGCGATAAATCCACAGGCGTCGGGTTGACATTATACGCGTCAAGCTGTCCGTTATTTGTTACAGTCATTATTACCGTAATAACGTCACCCACGCCGACTGTCGCAGGCAGCGCGTTAATTGAAACCGCAAGGTTTGCAAACGAAGGCGTTATTCTGATATTGTCCGATACAGCCGCGCCTGAATTGCTTGCAGGCGTTGATGTGCCGTTATTTGTGCCGGATACCGATGCAGTAAATGTAAGGTAATCCGGCGTTGTGCCTGCAGTGTATACCCATGTTATAAACTGCGTGGCTCCCACAGCTATTGTATCAATTGCCGCGGGCACAGGACCTGACACAGGCGTTACAATGCCGGCAGGCGTTATTGCCATTGCCGAAGGCGTAACCGCGCGCGCTGATACAAGGCCTGTATTGGTTATTGCCATTATTGCTGTAATAGTCTCGTTAAGTTCCGCCCTGTCTGTTGCCGACGGCGAGAACACGTCAAGCGTTGCAACAAGGTTGGCAGAAGGCTCTGTTATGTTTACCGTTACGCCGCTTAATGCCGAGATTATAGCGGCGGCGCTGTTGGAATCCGTACCTGAAGCAGAGCTGCTGAATGTAAGCTGTCCTTCTGACGTGGCGGAATACGTCCATGTAAATGACGCTGACTGCCCGCCGTTTAGCGTAATTGCTGAAGTATTTCCGGTAAGCAGCTCATACGCCGCGCCGGTTCCGTTATTATTAATTAATACCGCGGTCGGCGTTACGCCGTTTGCCGAGGCGCCGCCTGTATTTGTGACGTTAAGTATAACCGTTATTACCTGCGACCTTGACAGCGTGGCCGGCGGATATGTTTCTATTGTGGATACAAGCGCTGCAGGCGCCTGTATAACTACAGCCGGCGCTGATGTCTGGGCAGATGCCACGTTTGAACCTGAATTAACATCAATACCTTCGGCGCGTCCCGTGAAGGCAATTGTGCCCGGCGCTGCTGCGTTAAACGTCCACGTGAATGCCTGATATGCGCCTCCGGCAAATGTTGCAACAACAGAAGGCTCTGTTAACATTGTTACCACGCCGGAAACCGGAGTGAAACCAAAACGCGGCGTAAGGCTGTTAATTGTGGCGCCGCCTGTATTTGTAACAGACATTATTACCGTGAAATCAGTTCCGGTATTGATGCTGTTCGGGAAACTGTAAAGCGTTGACATAAGCGCGGCTGATGTCTGAACCGCCACAGGCGTGCTTAACACGGGCGATGAATAAATATCGCCTATTCCGCTGTCCTTGGCGTAAGCAACAGCGCTGAAAGAAGATGTGCCCGCGCTTGTTGCCTGATATATCCAGGTGAATGTTTCCGCGGCGCCAACCGTTAATGTCACTGCCGCGCCCGAAGGCCCTGAAGCCATGCTGAATGTGGCGCTGCCTGTCCATACAGGATAAAGCGGAGTTACATTATAGGCGTTTGACGAGCCAAAGCCTGAATTTGTTATTGTCATAATCACGGTTACGGACTGGCCTGTGGATACTGTTGACGGCGCTGCCGATACTTCCGCCACAAGCGACGCGGACGCCCTTATTTCAACCTGTGCTTCGGTTCCTATTGAAGCTATGGCCGCGGATGTGTTTGCGTCTGTTCCCATAGCAAAGGCGCTGAATGTTATTGTGCCGTCGCCGGACGCCGAATAAGTCCACTGGAATACCTGCGATGTTCCGCCCGCGACCGTCTTAGTAAGCGGCGAAGGCTCTGTTATCATAAACGCGGACGCGCCTGTTTCCGTAAGCACAAACGGAGTTATGCTTACAGACGAAGCGGATGCCTGTCCGGAATTATTTACAAGCATGGATACCGTAAACACCTGCCCGTTATAGTTCATCGCCGGCGCTATTGATATATTTGAAGATATTACCGCAGGCGACTGAATGTTGATTGTTCCGGTGAAATCCGCGTCTGTAACTGTGGCGCCTGTGTTTGAATCCGTGCCGGTTATCACGGCCGACAGCACAACATTACCCTGCCCTGATGCCTGGTATACCCATGTAAGTGCCGCCGTTGAATTTCCTTCAATATCAACCGCCGCCGGTGTTACAACCGGTATTACGCCGCCGGTGCCGGAGCTTATATTCATAACCGCTGAAGAAGCGGCTGCTGTGGCGCCGCCAAGGTTTGTGACAGTCATTATAACCGTGAACTGCTGCCCCACGGTAACATACGAAGGAGCCGCGACTGAAGCAATGCTTAAATTAGCCGGCCTTTGTACCGTAATTACATTTGTGCTTGTTGAAGCGGACAGATAAGCGTTAAGCGAATTTTCATCCTGTCCCTGCGCCCAGCCAAGCCAGTTGATTGTACCGGCTCCTGTTGCCTGTGTAACCCATGTAAAGACAGCCACACCGCCGCCGCCCGGTATTACCGCGGATGAAGGCGAATGCGTGTTTGGATTATTTGGATTGGCAAGCGCCGACCCGCTCTTAAACAGCTGTGAAGGAATTACATTTACCGCGTCAGCCTGGCCGTTGTTTGTGACAGTCATTAATATTGTAATCATCTGTGATGTATTTACAGTATTAGGATACGCGTCAACCCTTGAAACAAGCGCCGGCGGCTGTTCTATTGTAAGCATCTCAGATACCGCCGTATTAGACGAAACCGTAATTGGCAGTATGGCGTCAGCGCCCTGTGCTGCCGCGCTGAATACCACAGTTCCGTAATTTACGCCGGTTTCAAGAATCCACCTGAATGTCTGCGACTGGCCGACTGCCATATTTACAGGGGCAACCTGAGCCGTATGCGTAACGCTCTTAATTAGACTGCCTGTGTTGTCATACATTACAAGGCCTGCCGCAGGCGATACGCCCGTTGCCGCGTGCAGCCCTGTATTAGTGACTGTCATTATAAGGGTAATCCTCTGATTGGGCCCCGCGACAGAAGGCACAACCGACATCTGTGCTGTTAATATTGCCTGCTGTGCTATTACTTCCGCGTCAACATTTCCGCTTGGGCCTGACTGCATGACTGAATTCGTGTTAATTTCAATGCCCGATGCGCCGCCGCTGAACGAAACAACGCCTATTGCGGACGCGGAATATGTCCAGGTGAACGTATCAAAATCATTACCGTCAAGATTTATAGCCGCCGGTTCAGGGCCTGCTATTCTTACAAAAGTGCCGCTGCCGGCCATCATTAATGATGGCGTAATATCAGTAAGTGTTCCGCCGCCGCCGTTGCTTAAAGTCATTATTACGGTGACATTCTGTCCCTGCGCGACCACCGGCGGATAAACCGTAAATGCCGTTATTGAAAGCGACGCCGGTTCCTGAACCGTAATATATCCGCGCGGCGTCATAGGCGATGTGACCGTGTTTGTTACATCATTTTCATCAACACCGCTTGCGTAGCCGCTTAAGAATATTGTGCCGCTTCCTGTTGCCTGATACTGCCAAACTATGGCGGTTGAACTTCCGCCCGCAACCGCTGTGGCTGTTACGCCTGACGCAAAAAGATTAACCGCAACGCCTGCGCCTGTTGCGCTTGTGGTGAATACCGGAATAACGTTGTTGGCATTGGCGCCGCCCGTATTTGTTATTATCATGGTGACATCAAATATCTGCCCGTTATTAACCGTAAGCGGCGTTATAAGCGATGCTGTCAATGCCGATACGCGCTGTATCTGAACCGGCAATGTTCGGTCAGGGTCAGTTGTCCTGGGCCCGTCCGCGTCCGCATATGAAGCATAAGTGCTGAATGATACCGTGCCCTGCGCCGTGGGGTTATAGACCCAGGTGAATGAAGCTGTTGCGCCGGATGCCAGCGCGGTTGATGTGACCGCCTGTGATAACGCGGTTATTGCCCCGCCTGTAAGTATCGCCTGAACCGCCGGAACAACATCGCCGTTTGTCGCGGCTGTGCCTTCATTTGTAACTGTCATTATAACCGTTATCAGCTGGCCCGTTGATACAACTGTCCTGGATACTGAAGTGTCGCTTGCAAGGTAAGCGGAATCTGTGATATTTACGTTATTTGAAACAACCGCGCCTGTCACCTGCGGGGCGCCGGTATTGAAATCATCTGCCGATACCGTGCCGGTGAAATTCACGGCTCCGGGAGCGGAACTGTCATATACATAAGCAAACGTGAACGAACTTCCGCCGTTAATTAACGCGGCTGACACCGGCACAGGACCTGATACATATGCCGCGTTCCCTGTTCCGCCAAGAATTAATGCCGAAGGAACAACATTTGACGCCGCGGCGCCGCCTGTGTTATTGGCGGTTACGTATACTGTTATTGGCTGCCCTGTCTTTACATCGGAAGGCAGCGCGTTTATTGAAGCTGACAGCTGCATAGGCAGCTGAACCTGTATGTATTTGCTTGCGCTCATAGCGGACGACACTTTTATGCCGCTGTTTTCATCAAAGCCGGAAGCGTTTCCTGATAACGCGACAGAACCAACCGCAGTCGCGCTGTACGTCCACGTGAATACTCTTGCCTCTCCGGCAGGAATATTCTGGGCAAGCGGCGAAGACCCTTCTGTCGCCCACATTCCGCCGGTGGACGGAGGATTAACAACGTAAATGTCTCCCGGCGATACATTTAACGCGTCCGCGGTTCCGTTATTTGTAACGGTCATATAGACATTTGTGGCCTGTCCAAGATTCAGCGTGTCCCCCTGAATGGTTATTGCGGAAGCAAGAACCGGAGGCACTTCTATGTTAACCTGATTTGAAGTTGCTGTCACGCTTTGATACGCGAAACCTGTGCGTATGTCCTGTCCCTGCGCCTTGCCGTTGTATCCAAGCGAACCTGCTGCCGTTGCCGTATAAATCCATGTGTAGGAACCAAAAGCGCCCGCGGGTATTGCCTGCGATGCAGGCAGAGGCCCTGAAACAAAGGACGCGTTGCCTGTGCCCACCCTGTTAAGCGGAAGTACAGGGGCAACATTTACGGCATTCGTCGCGCCAGTGTTGCTTATGGTCATTGTAAGGGTAATATTCTGCCCGACAGAGAACGTGCCGCCTGCAGGCAATATTTCCATATGATTAACCGACAGATTCGGCGGTTCATAAGCCGTTGTTGAAACAGAAGCCACAGGGCTGTTCCACGCATAGCCTTCAAGCGATATTGTGCCTGCTGATCCCGCTGTGTATACATAAGTGAATGTGCCGTAATTTCCAACCGTTATATTTCTTGCCGACGGTACCGGCCCGGCATAGTATGGTGCTGTTCCCGCTGTTATTGCAAGGGCGGATACCGTGACATTATTGGCATCAACAAGGCCCGCGTTATCAACCCTCATTATTACGGTAAAGTTCTGGCCGTTTGTCACTTCAGCCGGAGCTGACAGGGATACAGCAAGCACAGGCTGATTTGATACGGCATTTACAGTGGCTGTATTTCCCGTTGAGCCGTATGTTGCGCCCGAATTGGCGTCTGTTCCCTGCGCGTACGCGCTGAATATAAGGTTGCCCACTCCGGCGGCGCTTAATGTCCATGTAAATCTTGTATTACCGCCGTTGCCGGAAATGTTTGCCGCTGCAGGCGCCGGCCCTGTAAGGTACATAGGCGTTGAACTGCCTGTAATATCAAGCGACGGCACAACGTTTGTCATGGCCGCCTGCCCGCTGTTTGTAACCGACAGTATAACCGTGATTGCATCAACAGATTCTTTTATAAGGACAGGCCTTGCGGAAACCGCGCTTGCAAGGGCCGGTACTGTCTGTATGTTTACATTTCCGCCGTTAGCGGAAGCTGTTTTGGTAACCTTGCTGTTGAAGTCATACCCAACTATCATAGAAGCAAAATTAATTGAACCTGACGCATTGGCGCTGTAAGTCCATGTGAAGTGTGTGGAAGCGCCGCCTGCAATATCCACGGAAGCGGGCGATGTTAATACAAGCGCGTTGGCGGGTATTGAAGCCGCGGGCGTTACGCCGTAAGCGCCTTCCGCCATTGCCGTGCCGTTATTGGTGACAGCCATTACAACCGTTATTATCTGTCCGACGCTTACCTGATTGGAAATTGAAACAAGCCCTGCTGTAAGCGATGCCGCAGGCTGTATGGTTACATTATTTGTCCATGCCGCCTGAGCTGTAATTGTCGCCTTATTGGCTTCATTATATCCGACGGCATTGGCGCTTACCCAGACTGTGCCGGGCGCTGCTGCCTGGTATACCCATTCAAACTGTGTGCTTAAGCCTGACGCAATATTCTGCGGCGTTGAAGGCAGAGGCCCGCTTACATAAGACGCTGATGCCGTGCCGCTTACCATTAATGATACCGCGCCAGGCATTACCCCTTCCGCATTGCCGATTCCGGCATTTTCAACGGTCATTAATACCGTAATCTGCTGGCCCGTGGAAACTGTCGCGGGCAATGCCGTAAAGGAAGAAACAGCCACGCCGGCAGAGGCGTAAATTTCCGCCGTATTGCTTGCCTGCGAACCTGTGCTTACAACCGATAATATGTCGTTTGAATCAGTGCCGTTTGCGGTTGACGTAAACTGCACAGTACCCGCGCTTGTTGCCTGATATACCCATGTGAATGCCGCGGACGACATGCCCGGAAGAGTCATTGTTGCGGGTATAGGGCCTGAAACAGTTGTAACATTTCCGCCGTTGGTTAATGTCAACCCTACAGGGTCAGGCGTAAGGGCGTTAACCGCTGACTGCCCTTCGTTTGTAATGTTCATTATAAGGGTAATATTATCGCCTGTTCCAAGATAAGAAGGCGAAGCGTTCAGTGAAGCCGTCAAATAAGCCGGGCTTTGTATCTGAATCATAGGGCTTGATTTTACAGCCGAACTTACCGTTACAAAGCTGTTTTCATCCGTGCCTGTTGCATTGCCGGACAGAGCCACAGAACCCAAACCTGCTGCAGTATATACCCACGTAAATACCGCGCTTGTATTTCCGGCAACAGTTACAGACGCGGGATCCGGGCCTGATACAGGTATTAATCCGCCGGTGCTTGCATCAGTGTAATTAAGAGGATTGGGCGCCACATTATTTGCGGCAGCCGTACCGCTGTTTGTTACGGTCATATAAACTGTGACATCCTGGCCTATATTAAACTTTGTGCCGTCAATTGACAGCGCGCTTGAAAGCGATGCAGGCGATTCTATTGTTATAAAATTACTGCTTACCGCTGTGGCGGTGATGGTGGTTTTGCTGTACTGCGCGTAGCCTTTGGAATAAGCGTTAACCGCAAGGCTGCCCGCTCCGGTTGCAGTGTATGTCCATGTAAACTGCGCCGAAGCGCCGGATGCTATTGACTGCGATGCCGGTACAGGGCCGGAAGAAATATTATAACTTGCGCTGCCAAGTTTTATAAGGGCGGAAGGCACAACGCCTTCGGCTGTGCTTGCGCCTGAATTTGTCACGTTCATCCTTATGGTGATGCGCTGGCCGACGCTTGCAACAGCCGGTTCAATGAACATATCCTGCGCAAGGGCCGGATTCGCGATTACATTAATAACTGTATTTGCCGGTATTGAAATATCCGTGCTTGTGTAAACTCCGGATGACGCCGTAATATTTACATTAGCGGTTCCCGCAACACCCGCGCTTGAAAGGACATACGTGAAGTCCTGCCTTGCGCCCGGTGAAAGGTTTGCGTTTGCCGGTATGGGGCCGGATATCAGAGTTCCCGAAAGAGGTACAGTGAAAGCATCCGGCGTTACGGCGTTTGCCGTTACAATTCCGGAATTGCTTACCGACAATATCACAGTATATCTCTGGCTGTAATTAATTGTCTGCGGCGATACGGATATCCAGCTTGAAAGAACAGGGAAATTAGGCTGCACAAGCACGGTATTGCTCTGCGCCGTAATTGTTGTGGATACGGAATTTCCGCTGTTAAAGTCAGTGCCCGAAGCATTGGCTGTAAAGTACAGCGAACCGACTGAAGTTGCGGTGTATATCCATGTAAAGTATCCGGATGTGTTTCCGGTAATTGTTATATTTGTCGGAACAGGCCCGCTTACATTTACAACGCCGGCGTTTCCAAGTATGGCAAACCCTGTGGGTGTAACGGCATTAGCTGATGCCTGGCTGCTGTTTGAAACCGACATTATTACAGTTATATTATTTCCCGTACCCAGGCTTGAAGGCTGGACGTTAATTGAAGCCGTAAGCGCTGCAGGCATCTGGATTATTACATTTCCGCTTACCGCCGCGCCTGATACCTTTACCAATCCGCTGTTTTCATCCGTGCCTGTCGCGTTGCTGCTGAATGTTATTGTTCCCGGTGTTAACGCCGTGTATGTCCATGTGAACGATACGCTTGCTCCGCCTGCTATGTCCGTGCTTGCAGGCAATGCCGCTATTGCAACCGCGCCCGGTATGCTTGCCGACGGCGTTACTCCTATTACCCCTGTTGCTGCTGCCTGCCCGTTGTTCGTCACCGTCATTACAACTGTTATTACCTGCCCAACACTTACCTGTGAAGGCAACGCGCTTATCTGCGCCGCAAGTGCCGCCGCGCTTTCAACTGTAAGAACATTGCTGCCTGAAGCTGAACTTGTAATTGTATTGCCAAGCGTTTCATCAATACCCTTTGCGTTTCCGCTTACCGATACAAGCCCGGACGTATTAGCCGTGTATATCCAGGTGTAGTACTGGTTATGCACCGGCGCTGCGTTTCCGGGAATAGGTATTGAAGATGGTTCCGGCCCGCTTACATAGGCAAGCGACGCTGTCCCTGCCTGTATTATATTCTGTCCTGTTACATCCGCCGCGTTGCCCGCGCCGGTATTGGTTACATTCATAATTACAGTTACCTGCTGGCCCACGCTTACTGTTGAAGGAATTATCTGAATATTGGACGCAAGATAAGCAGCGTCTTTTATAACCACATTTCCGCTGGTGCCTGTATTGGATATAACAGGCGTTGTAATGTTATTTACATCCGTACCCGCCGCGGCGGCTGTGAATGCTATTGTTCCCACAGACTGCGCGCTGTATATCCATGTAAATCTTGCAGAAGCAGCCGCTGTAAGCGTAACGCCTGCCGAAGGCAATGCGCCGGAGTAAATTGACGCGTCTCCGCCTGATATCTGAATATCATTCACGGCTGTCACAGAAACATTATTTGCCGTTGCCTGTCCGTTATTTGTAACTTCAACCACAACAGTAATCATGTAGCCTGTTCCAAGCATTGCAGGCAGGGCGGATACCGACACGCCAAGCGAAGCCGGTGTCTGTACAGTTAAAGTATTGCTGTTTGTCACAGCGCTTGAAACAGCTGCGCCCGTGCTGGAATCAATTCCGGACGCGTTTCCGCTGAATATTACGCTGCCTGAGCCTGCCGCGCTGTATGTCCACTGATATACCTGCGATGAACCGCCGGCTATTGCCGCTGTTGCGGGTGCAGGCCCGCTTATACGTACAGCCCCGCCGTCGCCTGAAAGGTTAAGCGCCGAAGGCGGCGCAACACTGTTTGCCGCGGACTGTCCGTTATTGGTGACTGTCATTGTCACAGTGAACCACTGGCCGATATTTCTGGTTGCCGGCACCGAGATGGAGCTTGCAAGCGATGCCGGTGTAAGTATGGTGACATAGTTGCTGTCATCCGCCGCAGCCGTTACTGTAAGTTTGCTGTACTGGCTGTAGCCTGTTAAATAGTTGTTTACGGCAAGGGTTCCTGCTCCTGTTGCCTGATATACCCATGTGTAAACCGCGCTTGCGCCGGCAGCAATGGAAGCCGTTGCAGGCGAAGGCCCGCTTATGTAAGAATATGAACCGCTGCCAAGTTTGACCATAGCCGCGGGAACCGTGCCTTCTGATATGCTGCCGCCTGAATTGGTTACGCTTAACATCACCGTAATATTCTGGCCGACGCTTGCGACAGAAGGCGTTATTATCATTTCATTTGCAAGTACAGGGTCAGCTGTAACCTGTATCTGATTTGCAGCGCCTGATGTTACATTTGTGCTTGGATAACCGCCGCTTGAAGCTGTTATTGAATAGGATGCCGCCCCTGACGTATTTGCTGACCTGTAAACCCATGTGAACACGGCAGTGCCGCCTGCAGGTATGTCCGCGGATGTGGGGTTAACGCTGCTCTGCAGAGTTCCGCCAAGCACAGGCGCGGGATTAAGCGGGCTGGCTATTGTCCCGTTTGCGGCCTGAACGCCCACATTGCTGACAGTAAGCCTTACGGTATAATTCTGGTTATAATTTACGGTTGAAGGCGACACCGTAACATATGATGTCATTACCGGATTATTCGGGTATACATTTATAACATTGCTGTATGCCGTGTACGTCGTTGAAACAGGCAGCCCTGAATTGAAATCTGTTCCCGAAGCATTGGCAGAGAATGTCAGCGAACCAAGGCCCACTGTCGCGTAAACCCATGTAAACTGCGATGAAGAACCTGCTGTGATTGTGGCGTTTGTAGGAACAGGGCCGCTTACAAATACAAGCGAGGCTGAACCTGAATATCCAAATCCTGTCGGAGTCACCGCGTTAGCGGATGACATACCCGAATTTGTAACAGTCATTATAACAGTAATATTGTTTCCAAGCGCCACAGCCGAAGGCATGGCGGATATTGAAGCCGCAATTGATGACGGAGCCTGTATTACAACCGCATTTGTTGAAACCTGAGCCGAAGAGACTGCGTTTAATGTGTTTTCATCAAAACCAGAAGCGCTGCCTGTAAATATTACGCTGCCCGGCGCCGTGGAATTAAAGACCCATGTGAATACGGATGAAGCGCCGCCCGCTATTGTCCTGGAAGCAGGCAGAAGCGAAACACTTACCGATGAAGGGGCAGAAGCCGCGGGAGTTACAGGAAGCACCGACAGGGCGTCTGCTGTTCCGTTGTTGGTCACTGTCATTAACACCGTTATCTGCTGTCCGGCGCTTATCAACGAAGGAGACGCGGTCATTGAAGCCGCAAGCGAAGCCGGAGTTTCTATAATAACCGTATTGGAAGCCGCAGCCGCCGAGTTTATTGTATTGCCTATATTAACATCAACAGCCCTGGCGCCCGCGTTGAATGAAATACTGCCCGCAGCGGCTGCCGTATATACCCATGTAAGATAAGTATTTGCACCCGCCGCGATAGACTGCGATGCAGGTTCAGGGCCGGATATATAGGTTACAGTGCCTGTTCCCGAAGGAGTCATATTAACACCTGTCAGGTTATTCGCGTCCCCGGCGCCCGTATTTGTCACATGCATAATAATTGTTATTTCCTGTCCCTCGCTTACAGATAAAGGCATAGCGCTTAAATCCGCTGTTAAGAACGCGGTATTTTTAATCTCTATATTATTGCTTGCCGCTGCCGTGGATGTCACTCCAAGGTTTGTATTGTTATCAACTCCGGTCGCGCGGCCCGTGAAGTTTATTATTCCTATCGTGTTTGCCGTGTATGTCCATGTGAACGATGCGCTCGCTCCGCCTGCAAGTGTTACCCCTGCTGACGGCACAACTCCTGTTGCCAGTGTCGCGTTTCCGCCTGACACTGCCGCATCATCCAGTTCGTTCATCCTTACATTATTCGCTGTTGCCTGCCCGTTGTTTGTTATTACTCCTGTTACCGTTATAGGATAGCCCGTGCCTACTACCGCAGGTATCGCGCTTATTGTTGTTGTTAAGTTTGCCCCTGTCTGTATTACAAAGTTTGCGCTTACAGCGTTATTGCTTGCAACCGCAGCCCCGCTGTTCGCGTCTGTGCCTGCCGCGATTCCCGCAAACGTTACTGTTCCCGCGCCCGCTGCACTGTATGTCCACTGATATACCTGCGCTGTTCCTCCCGCTATTGCCGCTGTCGCAGGTGTCGGCCCGCTTATACGCACAGCTCCGCCTGTTCCCGCTACTGTCAAGTTGGAAGGAGGCGCAACAGCATTTGCCCCGGCAGCTCCGTTATTTGTTACAGTCATCGTTACCGTGAACCACTGCCCGATATTTCTGGTGGCCGGCGCCGAGACAGAAGCCGTAAGAGAAGCCGGCGACTGAATTGTTATATAATTGCTGTCTTCTGCAGCCGCGGTGTTGGTCGCCTTGCTGTACTGGCTGTAGCCTGTTGCATATCCGTTTACAGCCAGCGAACCTGCGCCGGATGACTGGTATATCCATGTGAAGTATGTATTTGCCCCTGCCGCAACTGTCTGTGATGCCGGAACAGGGCCGCTTACATATGTATAATTGCCGTTTCCAAGTTTTGAAAGCGCTGCCGGTACAACTCCCTGCGCTTCGCTTGCGCCGGAATTTGATATATGCATTCTTACGGTGATATTCTGGCCCACGCTTACCACTGCCGGGCTTAATATGATGTCATGCGCAAGAAGAGGATCCGCAATTACCTGAAGCTGCGACGCGGAAGGCGTTGTAATATCAGTGCTGTTGAAACCGCCGCTGGAAGCAATAACTGCAGGATTTGCGGTTCCGGCTGTTGTTGAACTGTCAAATACCCATGTAAACCGCGCAAAACCGCCGGCCGGAATATCTTCAAATGCAGGCACAGGCCCGCTTATAAGCGTGCTTGAAAGGACATACGGTATGACATTTGGTAATGTGCCGTTAGCAGCCACAATTCCAACATTGCTTACTGACATTATCACGGTGAACCGCTGATTTGAATTTATTATCTGCGGCGATACAGTGACCCAGCTTGTCAGTATCGGATTTGTCGGATATATGTTTACTGTATTGCTCTGCGCCGTTAATGATGTGCTTACCGTATTGCCTGAATTATTCGCGTCAAGCCCGGAAGCATTTGCCGTAAAGTACAGGCTGCCCGTGCTTACAGCAGCGTAACGCCACGTGAATGAAGTTGAAGCGCCGGCTGTTATAGTTGCATTGGTCGGGAGCGGCCCGTTTACATATACATAAGAAGCAGAGCCAAGTATTGCAAACCCTGTCGGAGTTACCGCATTTGCCGTTGCCTGCCCGTTATTGGTGACAGTCATTATCACAGTTATTTCAGAACCTACTCCTATAGATGCAGGCGAAGCTGACATAGAGGCACTTAAAATAGCAGGTGTCTGAATTACAACATTTCCGCTTACCGCCGCGCCTGATGCCTTTACCAATCCGCTGTTTTCATCCGTGCCTGTCGCGTTACTGCTGAATGTTATTGTTCCCGACGTTAACGCCGTGTATGTCCATGTGAACGATGCGCTTGCTCCGCCTGCTATGTCCGTGCTTGCAGGCAATGCCGCTATCGCAACCGCGCCCGGTATGCTTGCTGACGGCGTTACTCCTATTACCCCTGTTGCTGCTGCCTGCCCGTTGTTCGTCACCGTCATTACAACTGTTATTACCTGCCCAACACTTACCTGTGCAGGCGATGCGCTTATCTGTGCCGCTAACGCCGCCGCACTTTCTATTGTTATCGCGTTCGACGTCGCTGTTGCCGACGTTATCACGTTTCCTATGTTTACATCTGTTCCTGTCGCCCTTACCTGCGCTGTTACATTCCCTGAATTCGCCGCTGTGTATATCCATGTGTAATTCTCATTCGCGCCAAACGCTATATCCCTTGACGCAGGCACAGGCCCGCTTACAAGCGTCATTGTCCCGGGCCCAGTTATTGCCAGATTCTCATACGTTACTCCTGTCGCGTTACCTAATCCCGTGTTTGCCACGTTTAATATCATTGTTATCTGCTGGCCCGCGCTTACTATCGCCGGGCTTAATGTTACCGTGCTTGTTAAGAATGCTGTTGTCCTTATCTCTACATTATTGCTTACAGCCGCTGTTGATGTTACTCCTAATCCCGTGTTTCCATCAACACCTGTCGCCCGGCCCGTGAAGTTTATTGTCCCTATCGTGTTTGCCGTGTATGTCCATGTGAACGATGCGCTCGCTCCGCCTGTCAGTATTACTCCTGCCGACGGTACAACGCCCGTTGCAAGTGTCGCGTTTCCTCCTGACACCGCTACTTCCACATCATCCAGTTCGTTCATCCTTACATTATTCGCTGTTGCCTGCCCGTTGTTCGTTATTACTCCTGTTACCGTTATCGGATATCCCGTGCCTGCTACCGCAGGTATCGCGCTTATTGTTGTTGTTAAGTTTGCACCTGTCTGTATTACAAAGTTACCGCTTACAGCGTTATTGCTTGCAACCGCTGCCCCGCTGTTCGCGTCCGTGCCCGCCGCGATTCCCGCAAACGTTACTGTTCCCGCGCCCGCTGCACTGTATGTCCACTGATATACCTGCGCTGTTCCTCCCGCTATTGCAGATGTCGCAGGTGTCGGCCCGCTTATACGCACAGCTCCGCCTGTTCCCGCTACCGTTAAATTCACCGGCGGCGCTACCGCTGTCGCTCCCGCGCTTCCGCTGTTTGTTACCACCATGCTTACTACAAACCACTGCCCTATATTCTTTGTCCCCGGTACATATATTCCCGCGCTTAATGCCGCAGGGCTCTGGACCGTTATATAATTGCTGTCTGTCGCTGTCGTCGTCTTCGTTACCTTATTATATACACTGTATCCTGTCGCATATCCGTTTACCGCCAGATTACCGTTCCCGCTTGCCGTGTATATCCATGTATAGTTCGCGTTTGCCCCGGCTGCTATCGTCTGACTTCCCGGCACAGGACCGCTTACATACGCGTAATTCGCTGTTCCCAATTTTACCAGCGCTGACGGCACTACTCCTTCTGCCGCAGAGTTCCCGCTGTTTGCTACGTTCATTACCACTGTCACATTCTGCCCCGCGCTTACTGTCGCCGGCGCTATTGCAACACTTGACGCTAATACCGCGTCGCCTACCACTGTTATCCTGTTTGTGTTTCCGCTTGTTACATCGCTGCTTGTCTCTGCTCCGCTTGCCGCTGTTATTACTATATCCGCGAATCCTTCCGCTTCATCGCTTTCAAGTACCCATGTGAATCTTCCTGTACCGCCCGCTGCTATGTCCATGCTTCCCGGCGCCGGCGTTAATATTACAGACCCGCCCAGCGGCGCTGCTACAGCTCCGGGCGTTACCGCAGGCGCGTTTACAACCCCTACATTGCTTACTGTTAACACTGCCGTATATCTCTGATTATAATTTATTGTTCCCGGCGTTACATTTACATAACTTGTCATTACAGGATAGTTCGGCTGTATCGCTACCGTATTGCTTACCGCATTTACCGCGCTTACAACTGCACCGCTGTTTCCATCCGTTCCCGATGCTGTTCCTTCAAATATTGCTGTTCCTATCGCGTCTGCTGAATATACCCATGTGTAATTTACTGTTGCACCGCCTGCTATTACTGCCGCAACCGGCGCTGCCGATGTCAGCGTTACTGTTCCCGTCCCGCTTGTTACCAGCGCTGACGGCACAACTCCGTTCGCTGTCGCCTGTCCGTTATTTGTTACTGCCATTACTACCGTTATATTTTCTGTCAACCCTACCGCTGCAGGCGATGCTGTTATCACAGATGTCAGCGCCGCAGGCGTCTGGATTACAACATTCCCGCTTACTGCTGCCGCTGATGTCTTTATAAGTCCGCTGTTTTCATCCGTTCCTGTTGCATTACTGCTGAATGTTATTGTTCCCGACGTTAACGCCGTGTATGTCCATGTAAATGCCGCTGACGCCCCGCCTGCTATGTCCGTGCTTGCAGGTAATGCCGCTATTGCAACAGCTGACGGTATGCTTGCCGACGGCGTTACTCCTATTACCCCTGTCGCTGCCGCCTGGCCGTTATTGGTGACTGTCATTACCACCGTTATTACCTGTCCTACGCTTACCTGTGCAGGTGCCGCGCTTACCTGCGCCGCCAGTGCCGCCGCGCTTTCTATTGTTATCGTGTTCGATGTTGCTGTTGCTGATGTTATTGTATTTCCAAGATTAGCGTCAACCGCGCGCGCGTTCCCGTTTACATTTACCGTTCCCGCTGTTGCCGCCGTGTATATCCATGTTATGTAACTGCTTGCACCGCCGGCTATTGACTGTGTTGCTGGCGAAGGCCCGCTTACATATGTAAGTGTTGCTGTCCCATTTTGTATTATATTTTCACCTGTTACAAAATCCGCCGCGCCTAATCCTGTATTTGTTACATTCATTAATACTGTTACCTGCTGGCCAACACTTACAGCTGCAGGTAATAAATTAATATCTGATGACAAATACGCCGCATTTCTTATTTCCACGTTATTGCTTACAGCCGCAGTTGATGTTACTCCAAGGTTCGTGTTGTTATCCACGCCTGTTGCAATACCCGTGAAGTTTATTGTCCCTATCGTGTTTGCAGTATATGTCCATGTGAACGACGCCGACGCTCCGCCTGCAAGTACTACCCCTGCTGACGGCACAACGCCTGTTGCCAGTGTCGCGTTTCCTCCTGACACCGCCACTTCCACGTCATCTAACTCATTCATCCTTACATTATTTGCTGTTGCCTGCCCGTTGTTTGTTATTACTCCGGTTACCGTTATCGGATAACCCGTACCTACAACTGCCGGCGACGCGCTTATAACAACGCTTAACGAAGAACCTGTCTGAACAGTAAGAACGTTGCTTACTGATGCCGGGCTTGAAACCGCGGCGCCTGAATTGCCGTCAGCGCCTGAAGCATTTCCGGAGAACGTTACCGTACCGGCGCCCGCCGCGCTGTATGTCCACTGATATACCTGCGATGTTCCGCCGGCTATTGTTGCTGCTGCGGGAGAAGGCCCGTTCATCCTGATTGCCCCGCCTGTTCCCGCAAGTATTAAAGACGTCAACGGTTTGACATTTACAGCATTTGCGTTGCCGGTGTTTGTGACAACCATGGTGACTGTGAGCCACTGCCCGATATTTTTGGCAGCCGGAGTGTATATTGACGAACTTAACGAAGCCGGAGCTTCAACATTAATATAATTGCTGTCTGACGCGGCAGAAGTTACTGTCGCTTTGCTGTATGTGGAATATCCGATTGCCGAAGTATTTACCGCAAGATTTCCCGCGGCAGTTGACTGATAAGTCCATGTGAACCACGCATTGGCGCCGGATGCAATATTTACAGATGACGGAACCGGCCCTGTAAGATATGAGAAGTTGCCTGTGCCTATCTTGATAGGCGATAACGGAACAACTCCTTCAGCAAGGCTGCCGCCTGTGTTTGTAACGTTAATTCTTACTGTTATTGTCTGCCCAACGCTGACTGTGGAAGGGACAATGAAAATATCCTGAGCAAGCGAAGCATCCGCTACAACCTGCAGCGAATTGGAAGAACCCGAGGTAATATCCGTGCTTACTTCACCAAGGCTTCTTGCCAGGTTCATTATTACATCTGTCCCTGTTGTACCGGCGCTCCTGTAAACCCATGTGAAGCCCGCGTAACCGCCGGCAGGTATTGTAGATGTTGAAGGGTCGGGCCCTGAAACATAAACGCTGTCAAGAATCGGGACAATCGGGTCAGGCGCAGTTGCCGTTGCAGGAACCACACCCGTATTGCTTACGCTCATTATAACAGAATACATCTGATTCTGATTTATGACAGAAGGCGTAACATTAATCCAGCTTAAAAGCACCGGAACGTTCGGCTGAACAGCGACGTTATTGCTTTGCGCCTGCGCCGCGGTCTGTACCATAAGGCCGCTGTTGTTATCTGTTCCCGCAGCGTTTGCAGTAACGTATAAAATTCCGGTTGATGTCGGATTAAGTATCCATGTGAAATATCCCGTGGAACCGCCGGTTATTGTAAGGCTTACAGGCGAAGGCCCGCCGGCAATTGTATATCCCGCAGTGCCTTCAACGGCAAATCCTGTCGGCGTTACAGCATTAGCCGCAGCCTGTCCGTTATTTGTAACTGCCATTATGACAGTTACTGTGAATCCTGTCGTACCTACGGTTGACGGCGCCGCTGTAATCGAAGCGGTAAGCGAAGCCGGGGACTGAATTGTTATTACAGGAGATGTAAGCACTCCGCTCTGTTTTACAACTGAAGAATTTTCATCCGTTCCCTGCGCCCTTGTAGTAAGGCTTACGGTTCCCGGCGTTGTTGCCTGATATATCCATCTGAAATTCGCCGAAGAATTTCCGGCAATTGTCTGATTAACAGGAGTTGTATCCGCGGTCAGAACGCCAGTTCCTGAAATAAGCGGCGTCAGCCCATTTACATTCAGGGCGTCTGCCTGGCCGTTGTTGGTGACTGTCATATCCACCGTAACCATCTGCCCCACGCTTACCTGTGAAGGATATGCCCTTATATTGGCCGCAAAATTGACAGCTGTTTCTATTATAACTCCCTGCGAAGAATTAACCGCAGAAGACACCGCGCCGAAAGTTGAATCTGTACCTGTTGCGTTTCCGCTGAAATATACAGTGCCGCTTCCTGAAGCGGAATACGTGTAAGTAAAGACCTGTGATGCAAGGCTGTTAATTACAACATTTGAAGGCGAAACGGGAATTAATGATACCGCGCTTCCATTTCCGAATACAACAAGCGGATTTGCGTTTGTATTATTGCTGGCCGCGCCGCCGCTGTTTGTAACTGTCATGTATACCGTTATAAACTGGCCGGCGCTTACGGTGGAAGCATTTACCGACAATTCTGACGCAAGCACAGCGCTGTCGTTGACTTCAACAATATTACCTGAAACTTTTCCTGACTGAACCGCCCACCCGGCATTGCCGTCAGTGCCTATGGCATTTGCGGAAAAAGAAACGCTTCCGTTTCCGCTGCCAAGCTGATAAACCCATGTGAAGTAACTTACCAGGCCGCCGGAAATATTCCTTGAAACCGGCGAAGGTATTGAAACGGTATTTACCGTCCTTGCAAGGCCGTCCACCACAACTTCAAGAGCCTGCGGCGTAACGCTTACATTCATAGCCGTGGCAGCGCCAGTTTCGTTGGAAACTGCCATAATTACCGTTACCTGTTCGCCTGTTTTTGCCGGATCAGGCGAAGCTGTAATTACGGATGTAAGTTTGGATGCTTTTTCTATAATAAGTCCGCGCGAAGCGTTTGTGCTTGTAACAACAGCGCCGGAGTTGCCGTCAGTGCCTGCGGCGTTACCGGAAAAATTCATGCTGCCCGTTCCTACAGCCGAATACGTCCATGTGAAGAAAGCCGACGAACTGCCTGCTATGGTCTGAACAGCGGGCGCGGGCCCCGAAACCTTAATGCTGGAACCTGTGCTGCCCGTAAGATTCAAAGCCGAAGGCGGCGCAACATTTACCGCTGCCGCGCTTCCGGTATTGCTTACCTGCATAACAACAGTGTAAACCTGATATAATGAAACCGTTGAGGGTAATAATAAATTTGCTGTCAAAGTTGCCGGCGACTGAAGTATAACCTGCGAAGATGTTACAGGCGCCGCTGTCTTTATAAGGCCGCTGTTTGCATCAGCTCCCTGCGCCTCACCATAGAAACTTACCGTGCCGGTATTGGTTGTTGAATATCTCCACGTGTATGCAGCAGAAGAACCGCCTGTTATATTGGCTGCTCCCGGCACCGGCCCTGATATAAGAGTAAGGCTGCTTGCATCGCCTATTACCGTTACAAGCGGAACTGTGTTATTGGCGGCAGCTTCCCCGCTGTTATTGACATTCATTATTACCGTTATCTGTTGTCCCACACTTTTCGGCGAAACAATTGGCTGGTATGAAATTGTAAGCGCCGGCTGGCTCTGTACAGTTACAGTGTTTCCCGAACCCACAGGGCTTGAAATTGCGCCTGTATAAGCAGAAGCGTTAAACCACACAGCCCCGCTTCCGTCAGCAGAGAATGTCCAGGTAAACTGAGCGTAACCGCCGTTTCCGGGTATAACCGCGGATGACGGCGATGGGCCTGACAGCAGAACCACATTAGCGGTAGAGCCCGGCGCGGCGTACGCGTCAGCCGATGTTGCAATGGAATCCGCAAGTCCGTTGTTTGTAACACCGGCAACAACTGTTATTACCTGCCCTATCGTTACCTGTGCAGGCAATGATGTAACCGAAGGTTTTGTTAAAAGCGGCTGAGGCGTCTGAACAACATTGGTTAAAATATTTGCCGCGGCTGAAATCTGCGCGCCTGAATATTCATCAACACCGTAAGCAAGGCTTGTAAACTGAATTGTTCCGCTGCCCTGTACCGAATATGTCCACACAAAAACCGTGTTTGAAAGCCCGTCTATAACCGCAGTTGCAGGCACGGGCCCTGTAATCACAGATGCCACGGCGTCTCCCGCGATATTTATATATGAAAGATTGGGAACTACATTTAAAGCATCAGCCTGCCCGTTGTTAGTAACGGTCATTGTAAGTGCATATACCGTTCCGTCATTTGCCACAACCTGAGGTCCGGAAACTTCAGCCGCCAGCACAGCCGCTCCTCTTATTATTATATTTGAACTTGTAAGCGCCGGGCTTGTCTTTACAAGGCTGCTGTTAATATCAACCGCCGTTGCCCTTGATGTAAAGTTAATGGTGCCGGAAGAATTCGCCGAATAAGTCCAGGTAAAGTATTCTGTCGCTCCGCCTGAAATATTAACAGCGTTCGGCGAGGTTAAAAGCACAACTGAACCGCCGCCTGTTGTTGTGGGCGTGACGCCGATTGCGCCGACCGCTGTTGCCTGGCCGTTATTCGTTACAGCCATTACAACTGTTATGCGCTGGCCCGTAGATACGATTTCTGGAGAAGCCGTAATTGTGGCGCCAAGGCTGACGGCGTTCTGGATGGAAACAGCCGCGGAATTTGAAATCGAAGAATTAATTAATCCAAAAGTAGAATCATTGCCCCTTGCATTGCCGCTGAAGTATATTACACCCGCCTGATTGGCGTTGTAAGTAAAGGTAAACAGCTGGTTCTGCGTGGAGTTTAATGTAATGTTTGAAGGCACAGGGCCTGAAGCAAGGGACGCCGAACCAGAGCCATCATTATAAATTGTAAGGACATTCGCGTTAACAGTATTTGCGGTTGCGCCGCCGTCATTCGTAACGGACATTATTACTGTAATTACCTGTCCGACGCTGACATCGGTATCAGGTATTATTATCGAGCTTGAAAGCACCGCGCTTGTAAGGACGCTTACATCATTGCTCTGTACCTGAGTTCCGTCAACCGCCCAGCCCGCGTTTGCGTCTGACGCAATTGCGCGACCGGTGAAACTTATTGTGCCTGTCTGTGTTCCCGCGTTATATATCCATGTGAAATACTGCGTGGTTCCGCCCGCAACTGTTTTGCTTACAGGCGCCGGTGAAGAAATAATAGCCGGATTCACGGAACCTGTAAGTATAAGTCCAAGAGCCTGCGGAGTTATGCTTACATTGGCGGCTGTTGCCGCGCCGGTTTCATTTGTGACAGATGCTATTACCGTAATCTGCGCTCCGGTTTTTGCCGTGGCAGGAGAAGCGCTCAGCGCAACGGACAGATTAACATTTTTCTGAACATTTGTGGAAGCAAGGGCTTCAGGGCTGTATTTTACAAGCCCGCTGTTGATATCAGTTCCGGAGGCGCGCCCTGTGAACGTTACGCTTCCTGTTCCTGTTGCCGAATAAGTCCATGTAAACCACGCCGAACTGCCGCCGTTAATATTTTCAGATACAGGCGAAGGCCCGCTTACTTTTATGGCTGAACCCGAACCCGAAAGAAGCAGTGTAGAAGGCGAAACAGCGTTGCTGTCCGCGTAGCCGGTATTGCTGACAAGCATCCTTACGGTAAATACCTGCCCCCTTGTGGCTGTTGACGGTACCGACAGATAACTTACCAAGGTCACGGGTGTTTCAATTATGACTTCTGAAGAGATAACAGGAACAGCGCTTATTATTTCTCCTGAATTTGCGTCTGACCCTGATGCCTGTCCGTAAAAATTAACCGTCCCTGTCCCTGTTGTATTATAAATCCAGGTAAACGAAACCGACGAACCTCCGGATATCAGCGCGGATGCCGGAGAAGGTGAAGAAGCCGGATTAACGCTGCTTGCGTCGCCTATTACTATAATAGAAGGAACCGCTGAAGAAAGAGCTGCCTGGCCCGCATTTGCCACATTCATCACAACAGTTATCTGCTGGCTTACGGACTTCGGCGTGACAATCGCGTTAAATGTTATTACAGGCGCCGGTTTGCTCTGTATGATTACGCTGTTGCTTGATGCCGACGCGCTGTCAAGCGGCCCGGTTGTGCTGCTTGCATGCCCGTTAAAAGAAAGCGTTCCTGACGCATCTGCGGAATAGGTCCATGTGAATGAAACATAGCCGCCGTTAGCGGGTACATTTTTTAACGCGGGCGACGGCGATGTTAAAAGTGTGGCGCTACCGGAGTTAATGCTTATAACACCCTGCGTGTCGGCCGCATCTGCAAGGCCGTTATTTGTAACGCCAAGAACCACCGTGATTACCTGCCCGATGCTTGCCTGGACAGGAAGCGCTGAAATAACAGGAACTGTAAATAAAGGAGCCGGAGTCTGCACAACAACATTAAGATATGCCGCAGTGCCGGTTACCGTATCCGTGCTGTTTGCATCTGTGCCGGAAGCATACGCGCTGAACTGAATTGTTCCGCTTCCCTGCGCGGTATAAGTCCATCTGAAAATCTGAGCGGTAATTCCGTTGATAACGGCGCTTGCAGGCTGCGCGGCAGACAGCGCCACAACCGCATCCCCTGAAATCTGCGACGCGGTAATAACAGGCGTTACGTTAAGAGCGGAAGCCTGGCCCGCGTTCGTAATTGTCAAAGATACTGTGTAAGTTGTGCCGTTATTGGATACAGAAGGCGCGTTCCACAGCGCAGCGTTAAGCAGCGCTTTTGCCTGAACTGTCAGCGTTTCGGAATCAGGTATATTTGAAAGTATTGTTGCGCCGGAATTTTCATCCTGCGCCGTTACCCTGCTTGTAAACGATGAGACTCCCGCGCCATAAGCCGACAGCGTCCAAGTGAAATATGAAACTGCGCCGCCCGCAACCGTCGCGGCTGATGGCGCTGTGATAACCGCAAATGCAGCTGTGCCTTTTACGCCCGGAGCCGAAGGCACTGCATTTAATGCGTCAGCCTGTCCGTTATTTGATACAGCCATTGTAAGGGTGAATACCTGGCCTGTCGAAACATAATCAGGAAGCGCCTGGAAATAAGAAACAAGCGCAGGCGCTGTTTCCACGGCAACAGCCGGCGTTACCGCGTAATTTGAATAAATTGTCCTTGAACTGTTGACATCAGTACCGCTTACGCGCCCCTGAAATGAAACGCTTCCGGCGGTCTGCGCCGTATATATCCATGTGAAAGACCCCTGTTGAGTCGGCGCCAAAGTAAATGAAGCTGCCGGGGAGTTTGTAAGGTTAAGCGTTGCGGTACCGGATAATGAAAGCGGCTGCGGATATACCCAGCTTGCGTCGCCGTCGCCGTTGTTAATTGCGCTCATTACAACAGTTATATTCTGGCCCGCGGATACTCCGGCAGGTAATGCCGTGAACGATACGATATCAAGAACCGCTGAAGGAAGTATTTCAACACTGCCCGAACCTGATACCGCGGAATTTATCACTCTGTTATCATTGGCGTCCCTGCCCGTGACATTCGCGCTGAAAGCCACAGTTCCGGGAGAAGTGCCGGAATAAGTCCATGTAAACCTGTAAGAAGCGCCGCCCGCTATTGAAGTGACAGTAAGCGGGGCAGGTATTCCCGCGACAATTGCCGTTCCATCTCCTGTTATTGCAACCGCCGAAGGCGAAACATTAAGTGCTGACGCTCCGCCTGTATTTGTAACCGTCATAATAACCGTTATAAGTTCGCCTTCGGAAATTGTTGAAGGGAAAGCCGAAATACCTGATGCAATCGCTGCTTCATATACAACAACCACATTGGCGCTTTTTGCCGCGGCTGAATATCTTATAACGCCGCTGTTATCTTCCGTGCCCTGCGCCCTGGCGGAAAACGCAACGCTTCCGGTTCCTACAGCGGAGAATGTCCACTGGAAAGTTGTTGAAGCGCCGCCGGCTAAAGCAACAGATGCGGGTACAGAACCGGTTAAAAGGGCGGAACCTGTGCCCAATACCGGCACAAGGTTTGAAGGGTTGGGAAGCACGGCTGAAGCCGATGCCTGCCCTGAATTTGTAACCGTCATTGAAACATTAAATGTCTGCCCCACATTTACCGAAGCAGGCAGCCCGTTAAACTGAGCTGTTAAATTAACGGGGGACTGTATCTGACATGATGATGAGTTGTTGTAATTTGAATTTATTGCGGCTCCTGTATTAACTTCTGTTCCGGTCGCATAACCGCTGAAAATAACATTACCCGAAGCAGTCGGGCTGAATGTCCATGTAAATGTCCCTATGGAATTTCCGTTTATTGTCTGTGAAGCAGGCAGCGGCCCTGAAATAAGCGCCACGCTTCCGCCGCCAAGTTTTACAAGCCAGTTTCCGCCCTGCTGCGGCGGATTAACGCCGGACACGGCGGACTGCCCGTTATTGGAAACAACCATTACAACCGTTAAAACCTGCCCGATATCAATTGATGCCGGCAGTGAATTAAACTGCATTGAAAGCGCTGCCGCGGACTGAATATTTACATCCTGCGACACGGCGTTGGTTACGGAGCCTTCCCCGTCAAGCGCCTGCGCGTTTGAGTTAAAATTCAAAGTTCCGGAACCGGCCGCTGTATAAATCCACGTGAACCTTCCGCTTTGTGCCGGCGCAAGTGTTATTCCCGAAGAAGGCGATGACACCGGTGTAACTGAAGGAGTGCCTGCCACAACGTTCGGAGTAAGCGAATATGTATTTACGTTTGCCGTTATAAGCCCGTTATTTGTAACCGATAATATTACAGTCAGGCTCTGCCCGGCTGTAACCACGCTGCGCGAAACTGAAAGCGCGGATGCAAGTATCGGCGAAGGCGAAGATATTTCCACCTGATTGGAACCGCCCTGCACTGACAATACAGTCACGCCCGTATTTGCGTCCGTGCCAACGGCAGAACCGGTGAAATTAACCGTCCCGACGCCTGTCGCGGAATAAGTGAATGTGAAGACCCTGTATGAATTTCCCGGTATATTCTGCAGCGCAGGTACCGGCCCTGTAAGCCTTAAACCCGAACCTGTTCCCGCTACAGTAACAATATCGGCCGAATTTGTATTGACATTATTTGCTGTTGACTGCCCGGTATTTGAAACAGTCATTAAAAGCGTTATTGTCTGCGATGTGGCAACAGCTCCCGGCACAGCGGTTAAAGATACCGTTAAAGCGGAAGCGCTTTGAATTGTAACCGACGGGCTCTGAGCGTAATTGGAATACTTTACCGCGCTGTCATTATTGTCTGTGCCGCTTGCCCTGGCGGAAAATATTATACTGCCCGCGGTGTTGGCGGTATAAACAAAAGTAAACGCCGCTGATGCGCCGCCGTTTATCGCGGCGGCAGACGGCGAAGATGATACCGATGCCGTGCCTGTTCCCACGGTATTAATAACCGGCAGCGCGTTTGTAACGCCGGCCTGGCCGTTGTTTAAAACAGTGACCACAACCGTGACATCCTGCATGGTGTTCACAGTTGCCGGCTGTGCCGTGACGCTTGCCACAAGGTTTGACGGCGTCTGCACGGTAATCAGATTGGACGTTGAAACATTTGTGCTTATCGCGTCACCTGAATTTTTATCAGTGCCGGACGCTCTGCTGCTGAACGCAATATTGCCGGCCGCGTTTGCGGTGTATCTCCATGTGAACGCCGCGCTGGCGCCGGCGGTTATGGTAAGCGCAGCCGGTGAAGGCCCGGAAATATAAGTTCCGCCCGCTGTGCCGGAAATTCCCGGAGCTTCTGGCGTTACATAATTGGCCTGGCCAAGTCCTGTATTTGTAATATTTAATATTACGGTGATTTCCTGCCCTACGTTTACAGTTGAAGGGACAGCCATCATCTGGGATTCAATTATGGCGCGTGTTTCTATTGTAAGATTATTTGATAAAGCCGGCGCGGAAGCTATGCTGCCAAGCGAGTTTCCGTCCTGGCCCGTCGCGCGCGCGGAGAAATTAACCGTGCCGGTTCCCACGGCCGAATATGTCCAGGTAAAGAATCCGGTTCCAAAACCTGCAATTGACTGGCTGGCCGGCGCAGGCCCTGAAACATAAAGCGCGCCTCCCGTACCCTGAATAACCGGCTGTGACGGATTCGGCGCAACATTAATTGCCGGCGCTCCGCCGGAATTTGTAACTGTCATGATTACCGTAACTATAATATCAAGGTTCACCGCGGACGGCACAACATCAAGCCTGGAACTTAAAGCCGCACCGCTTACTATGTTTCTGTAGTCAGAAGTTGAAGCCGCGCTTGTAACCGGCGCGCCTGTTAATGCGTCAGTTCCCTGCGCGCTTCCCCTGAAAGCCACGCTTCCGACGCCGTTTGCCGTATAAGTCCAGTTAAACACAACCGACGAATTGCCCGGAATTGTTGCTGACTGCGGAACAGGCCCCTGCGCCGTGGAAATAAGCCCGCTTCCAAGTTTGGTCAAAGGCTGCGGATTCGGCGTAACGTTAACCGCGGATGCAAGGCCGGTGTTTGTCACTATCATTGTGACGGTAAACATCTGGCCGGTGGATACCACGGCCGGATTAATAAATACCGCCGACTGTATTGATGCCGGAGTCATTATTAAGGTTGTATCATGTGTATAAAACGTGGTTAAAGCAGAGCCGTTATTTTCTTCAGTCCCCTGCGCATAGCCGGAGAACGAAACCGTTCCTGTCGCAATCGCGTTATAAATCCATGTGAAATGAGCGGCAGTTCCGCCCGCTATGTTTGCGGTTCCGGGAGAAGGCGCGGACGACAGCGTCACCAGTGACGCGTTGGGCGCGTCAAGTAAAGGCGCTACGTTTAAAGCCGCGGCCTGGCCGTTGTTTGTGACCGACATTACAACCGTTAATACGTAACCAACGCCCGCTTCTGACGGTACGGATGATACGGATGATACTATTGACGCCGCTGACTGGGCAAGCATTGTTACATTCTGGTACATAGAGCTTACAGTCCATCCTGAATTCGCATCAACCGCGTTTACGCGGCCAAGGAAGTTAACAGAACCTGCTCCTGTTATTGAATATGTCCAGGTAAATACGCCGCTGCTTCCGCCTGTAAGAATCTGGCTTCCCGGCACCGGCCCTGTCAAAGGTAAAAGCGTGCCTGTTCCGGAAACATTAAGCTGCGGTACTGTGCTGTTGGCTGCAGAAGAGCCTGTATTTGTGACGCTCATCATCACGGTCAACAAGTTGCCGGTTGAAGCTTTATACGCTGAAAGTGAAATTTGTGAAACAGGCGCCGCAATGCTTTGAATGGCCAAAGAAGGCGAAGATGCCGCGTTTGAATTTACGGCTGTGCCTTCATTGGCGTCAGTTCCGGAAACACGCGACGAGAAAACAACATTTCCTGTTGCGGTTGCCGAATAAGTCCATGTGAATGTTGAATAAGTCCCTCCGGCAATTACTCTTGACGAAGGCGTTGGCCCCCACGACCATACAGCCGCGCCTGTGCCTGACATTCCCGGCAGCGCCGGCGAAGGCGCTACATTGTTTGCAGAAGCCTGCCCGTTATTGCTTACGCCAAGAACTACAGTTACAATCTGATTCTGGGTCACAACCAAAGGCATAACAAACATTTCCGCTGTTAATGAAGGCCTTGTCTGAACGCCTATAGTTGCCCCGGTTGAAGCAGACTGTTTAACCGCAAGGCTGTTTATATCTGTTCCCTGCGCGTAGCCGTTAAAGGTCACATTACCTGCGCCCGTGGCAGAATAAGTCCATATAAAATCAGTTGTTGCGGCGCCGTTCAACAAAGCCACATTTGCCGGTACAGGCCCGGTAAGCATTAAAACATTTCCCGCGCCGCCTGTTGATAACTGCGGATTAACATTTGACAGCGAAGCGCCGCCGTTATTTGTAACGCTCATTCTTACCGTGAATACCTGATTTAAACTTACGTTTGCCGGCGCAACAATGCTTGATACAAGGCTTGCCGCGTTTTGAATAATTACGTTCTGGGAAAGAGTGATATTTGACTGTTCTGCCGCACCGGAATAAGCGTTTGTGCCCGTGGCATAAGCGCTGAATGCAACAGTTCCGGACGCGGCCGCGGAATAAGTCCAGACAAAAGTATGCGACGCAGAGCCTGCCAGTGTAAATACGGAAGGCGAAGATATAAGGTTGACAATACCGCCATTAATAAGAGTAATATTGCCGGCTGTATTTTCTGCTGTTGTTTCACCGGTATTTGTCACGGTCATGTAAATGTTAATCTGCTGGCCGACTGAAACCTGAACTGCCGAGACATTTGTCTGCGCTGCTAAATTCGGCCTGGAACGTACGGTAATTGTGTTTGAATCCCTGTCCCTTGCCACGTACAGCGTTGATGAATCCGCGCCAATACCCTGCGCGTTTCCGGTAAATCTTACGGTTCCGCTTGTTGTCGCGGAATATGTCCATGTAAAGAAACCGTCCGCACCTGATGATAAGCTTGTTATCGGAGTGGGCGAAGCAAGAAGAGTTACAACGCCCGATGCCACGCCGGTTATGCCAAGAGGAGAAGCCGCAATATTGGAAATATCTTCAGAACTGTTATTGGTTACCCTTGCCACAATTGTAAGGTGCTGACCTGTGCTGATTGTAATTGCCGAAGAAGGCATTATGCGCAGATTATAAACAAGGTCAGTTGAATTGGCTGAAAGGGTTGTTATGCTTGTTGCCGCGGACATTGCTGTGCTTGTAAGATAAGCAGGAGCGCCGTTTCCGCCCCCCCATGTGTAATTTACCGCTATTTTATAGTAATAAGTGGTGCTTGTGGTAAGCCCGGAATCTGCATAAGTTACTGTCGCCCCGGCGTTCTGCGAAGCCGTTGACGCAAGCGCGGAAAAACCGCCGCCCGCCTGCGTGCTTCTGTAAACCGTATATCCGGAGATGAGGGCGTCCGGGTCATTATTTAATCCTGTCCATGTCAGGGTTACGTTGTCATAACTTATATTCTGCGCAACAGGCGCCGGTATCTGCGCCAGCTGCATGTCCGCCATATTCGTTGTGCTGGCGGTGATATCAGCGGCTGAAATGGATTTTTTTACCGCGGCAACATAAGAATTTCCGGCCCACCCAAACTGTCCGTTAAAAACCTGCATCAACGTTACAACAACCTGGCCTTCCAAAGGCGCGGTGAACCAGTCAGATGAACCAACATCAGAATATGCATATGCCGGTATTGTTACGCCATTATGAAAAGCAGGATATATTTTTTCAGGATATGTGGCATCAGGCCCGTTATGCTGACTTCCGACCTGCCCGTTTATTCCAACCCTGAAAGCGGATAATGAAGCATTGCTATTTTCTGTGGCAGCAGTACCGGTAGTCCCGTCAGCATTGAAAACATAACCTCTTATAAAATAAGCAGCATGTAGGTTAAAAGCGGACAAACCTATTAATATAAAAGCTGCCGCTAAAATTAATGCGCTCTTTTTTCCTGCTACTCTACGGCTACTTTCCATCAAGCCTCCGGAAAAAGTAGTTACGGGTTCTTTTTATGCCCGCTGTCTTCCTTATATATATGTTTCCTATTTTTTGCCGCTTACAAAGTTTTTTCTTGATTCTTCTATAAGCCATTTATCTATAAGGTCTTTTTTGAACCTCCAGAAAGATGCAACCCGAAACGCGGGTATCTGTCCTTCTTTTGATAATTTATAAATAGTTACAGGTTTCATTTTAAGGTATTTCGCAACCTCTTTTACTGTCATTATCTCGGGATACTCTTCTGGCATGGAAGCTCCTATTAATACCTTTTAGTCCTTTATACTATATTCAAGTATGTTAAAACAAATACAGAGAGCACTCCCCTCTTTACACACAATTATAGCCACTTGTAGTTTTTTTGTCAATAGATTTATGAAAAAAACTTTCACCCCCACTTCTAAAAGCCTTTATTTACAAGCATTTTAGCAACTTTGTATGTAAAGGATTAACAAAAAAAATTATCCACAATTTTATAGGGTTATCCACAGATTGATAAATTAATAAAATTTCCATTAAACCTACAAATCCTGTCTTTTGGAATTATTTCAGGCAGATTTTAATAACCAACAGCTGATTTTATGGAGTAGGAGTCAGCGCTAATCTTGGTGTCCAGGTAAAAGATGAAGTGTTTCCGCTTGCGTATATATTTACCGCTTCTCCCGGCAATATGTTAAAGTCGGTACCCAGCCCCCACTGATTAAGTTCTGTTATATATCCATAAACAACATATGACTGTGATGCCGCATTCCACTTGGCTATTTTATTTATTTTCTGATTTGTTCCCGCGCCTGTTCCGCCTTCTATATCGCGCACAATGTCAGACGCTTTTGCGTAATTCGCGGAATATGGAAGCATGCGTTTATTGGCATTTGCAATTACGCTGTTGTATTTAAATACTAAAGGCGCGGATGTTTCCGTGAATACCTGTGTCCAGGTAAACGCGGACACAGCGTGCATATAAACCGCATTGCTTGAAGATGTCCCCGCATCCACGTTGAAATTCGTGCCCAGGATCCATGTTCCAAATACATTTGAAAAAGGCACAAAAGACTGCGTGTATGGATTCCACGTTGCCAGCATATCTATTTTATTCGCTGTATAAGTGTTACCTTCAACTGCCGCCACAATATCAAGCGCTTTCATATAAGCTTCGCTGTACGGCATTGACATTCTGTATGTATTAGTGGAACCTGCCGCGTATTCAAAACTTACGTTTACTTTGCCTCCGGCATTTGCAGGCGCGCTTTCACCGGCGCCATTTACAGCCGATACAGCGTAGAAACTGTAATTATCGGCATCAGCAAATACATATCCGCTTGTCCCCGGCGTCGGGATGACTGTTGCAATTACCGTCCACGAAGACAATGGATTAAATTTTCCATCTGCCCCCGCGGCTTTATAAACTTTATAATAATCCACATTCGCGGAAGTATTCCATTCAAGCGAAACATTTTCTCCGTTAAGCGCCGCGCTTATTCCTGATGCCGCTACAGGTGTTGAATCCGGCGTTGACGTGTAAGTCGCGGTAACAGTCGGGGTGACAGTGGCGGTCGCTGGCGCAACAATAACAGACGGAGGAAACGCAATTGAATTAGTATTTGTGCCATTGGGCTGCGACTGAACGGCAAACACAGCTGTTCCTGTTGCGGGCTGCGCTGTTACTCCGGAGTTTGACGCCTTGTTCCCGTATGTAACATAAACTTTATTCCCCGCCTGCAAACCCTGTACAAAAAGCCTTATTTCATTGGATGCTATCACATAACCCGTCACGCTTCCGGACTGCACGCTCCATGTTGTATAACCGTTTATTAAAGGGTTATCGCTTGGCGCTGTCCAGTCAGCGGGAATAAATACTTTCAGCGTGCCGTATCCGGGCGATGAGGCCCAGTTGGTTGTTCCTGCGGTATATTCAATAATCATAGTATTGCCTGTTCCGCCGGCCATAACAGTTGAAGGAGATATGGAAGCGCTGCCTTCTCCGATAGCCGGAGTATTTGTAGGCGTAATTGTATTGGTCACGGTGCTTGTCCCTGTTACCGTCGAAGTCGCGGTAACAGTAAGTGTTACAGTTGAAGTCAGAGTAATAGTGGCTGTCGGGGTTGCAGGCACAACATTTACAGATGGATCCGCGGAAATTGGATACGTAACGGTTCCCGAATAACTGCTTTGTACGCCAAATACAGCCGTGCCTTCATTTGACTGTGATACAGCCCCCGCAGAACCGGCGCCGTAAGTGATTATTACCTGGCCTGTCATGGCGTTTAGCGTTGAACAGTAAATTGTTATTGTCTGCCCGCTTCTTGACGTGCCTGCAAAAGCTCCGCCTGTTACGTTTACAGTGTAATAGCCTGGCTGGCCCGAAGTTAAACTTGGCGCCGACCATCCTGCCGGTATTGTTACCCTTAATGTTCCGTTAGTCCACGCTGTCGCGCCGGCGGTATAAGTAATTACCATAGTATTTCCTGATGTGCCTGCAGCAACAGTAAGCGGGTATATCGAGGCGTTTCCCTCCCCTACAGGAGTTAAAACAATTGTAGGAGAAAAAGAAGGCGTTACAGTTATTGTTATTGTGGAAGTATCAGTCTGCGTAAACGTAGCTGTTGAAGTCTCGGTGACAGTTAACGAAATTACCTCTGTGACTGTGGCCGTTACTGAGTTTGTCACGGTCCCGGTGGCGGTTTCCGTTACTGTTTCGGTATGCGTCTGTGTTGTTGTTTCTGTAGCAGTTTCAGTCACAGTCGAAGTGCTTGTTTCTGTTGTCGTTTCTGTTATAGTCTCCGTATTTGTAACTGTAAATATTATTTCTGTCGCAGTTTCTGTCACTGACGCGGTAGCGGTTTGCGTTACTGTTTCGGTCTGTGTCTGTGTTATTGTCTCAGTACCTGTTTCCGTTACAGACGCAGTGTTTGTCTCTGTTACTGTTTCTGTCGCAGTTTCAGTAGTTGTCTGCGTATTTGTCGCAGTGAATATTTCTTCTGTGGCGGTTTCTGTCACAGTCTGCGTTGCGGTCTCGGTTACTGTTTCGGTCTGCGTCTGTGTTGTTGTTTCCGTAGCAGTTTCAGTTACAGTTTCTGTTGCAGTCTCTGTTACAGTCTCTGTTGCAGTCTCTGTTGCAGTCTCTGTTGCAGTCTCTGTTGCAGTCTCTGTTGCAGTGTCTGTTACTGTCTCTGTTGCAGTATCTGTTACTGTATCTGTTACTGTCTCTGTTGCAGTTTCTGTTACGGTCTCTGTTGCAGTTTCTGTTGCAGTCTCTGTTACAGTCTCCGTTGCAGTTTCCGTTGCAGTTTCCGTTGCAGTTTCCGTTGCAGTTTCCGTTGCAGTCTCCGTTGCAGTCTCTGTTACTGTCTCTGTTGCAGTTTCTGTTACGGTCTCTGTTGCAGTCTCTGTTACAGTATGTGTTACAGTTTCTGTTACAGTCTCTGTTACAGTCTCCGTTACAGTCTCCGTTACAGTCTCCGTTGCAGTCTCCGTTGCAGTCTCTGTTTCAGTTTCTGTTACGGTCTCTGTTGCAGTCTCTGTTACAGTATGTGTTGCAGTTTCTGTTACAGTCTCTGTGGCGGTTCCCGTTACAGTTTCAGTTACAGTGTCAGTCGCATCCATAACTTCTACCTGCGGCTGAATTGCAATTGCGGCAACAGCAATACCAACGGGATCTGTTTCCAGATTAAACACCGCTGTCCCTGTTGATGTTTGTGATGTGGCGCCCTGCGTGCTTGCACCATATGTGATTGTAATTGTCCCGTCGCTGTTTAAAGATGTAACCGGAATTGTAATTACCTGAAGGGATACTGAATCACTGCCAAGCGTGCCTCCGCTTACAGATAAAGTATAATAACCATCGTCAGTTGAAGTTACGCTTGGCGCAGACCAGCCGTCCGGAATGGTAACTCGCAACTGCCCGTCAGTCCACGCCGTGCCGTTCGCGCTGAATGTAATTGTCATTGTATTGCCGGGCGAATTCGGCGCGGCAGTAAGCGGAGAAATTGAAGTCGTTCCCTCTCCTGCAGCTTTCAGCTGCGCCGATATTACGGCAATAAACAAGCACATAAAAACAAAGAATTTCTTTTTCAAAATGCCTCCGCTGTCGCTTATTTACTTAACTATAACAAATTTTCTTTTAGGCAGAGTTATTTTTTTATCCCCGCAGTCAAGCGTTATCGCAATTATATATAATCCCGAAGACAGCTCTTTTAAAATTAACTCTTCAACATTCGCGCCTTTTTCTGCTGCCAGGACAAACTTCTGCGCCGCTTCCCCGTTTATATTATACAGATAGGCAGAAACCGCGCAATCACAATCCGCGGCAAAGCCTATCTTCAGCATATTATCATTTACCGGATTTGTAAATATTATTAAGCGTTCTTTTATTATATTATTACGCAGAATTTCCTCATTTTCCGCTTCAGAAGTCGGTGTTATTGTCGGCGTTGCGGTAATAACAGGGGTAAGAGTAATGGTAAATGTAGGCGTTATGGTCTCTGTAACCGTATACGTTCCTGTAACAGTGGCTGTCAAAGTTACAGTCGGGCTTGGTTCCGGTATATATACCGCTTCGCTTGAAGCCGACCGAACAAAAGTCTCGTAATCCGCGGGCGCGCTTCCGCCGCCCCAGGCAAATTTTACCGAAATCATATACCTGTAACTTTTTCCCGGAATAACTCCTGTGTCTTCATAATTAATTTCCATTCCCGCCGACTGCTGTACATCTGCCGCCTTTTCAATAATGCCGTCTGTTTGATTATATCTGTAAATTCCATATCCTGTAATATCCTGATATGAAAGCCCGATCCATTTTATTGAAACGCCGTTATTATCCGAAGATACTATTGAAGGAGCTTCCAATTTTATAAGTATTGTATCTTTCAGTTCCGTCTTACTCCCGGGCATATCCGATGGTTTTATATCCGTAAGAGAAGTACCTACAAAGGTTCCTCCATGCCATCCATTAACGCCATTCATCACCTGAAAAACAGCCCGCACTTTCTGAGGCGGATTTACAGTATCCAGCCAGTCTGTTGAACCCACATCAGTAAAACAATATGCGGGAGTATTGATATTGCTATGCCCTGCCGGATATATTTTTTCAGGATATGCAGCATCAGGGCCGTTATTCTGCCTTCCAACCTGCCCTAAAATTCCTTCCCTGAAAAGCGCCACAGACGCAAATGAATTTTCGCTGTCCGCGTTTCCCGAGTTGCCGGCAGCATCATAAAGCCTGCCGTAAATAAAATAAGGCTGCCCAAAAACGCTTTGAAACAGCACGGTGAATAATAATGCCAAAAACAGATGTTTAATTTTCATATTATTACCTCCTTAATACTTTATATCATAATATTTATTAAAAATCTTTTAAGGTACCGGTTGCGCCACCAGCGAAGGCTGCCATGTAAAACTTGCCGAATTTCCGCTTGGGTAAATGTTTACTGCATCGCCTGGTTTAATATCAAAATTCGTTCCCAACCAGGTTTCAAAACGCGAATCGTAACCATATATAATATACGATTGCGAAATCGGATTCCATAACGCTATCTTATTAATTTTAGAATCTGAACCTGCCCCTGTGCTTCCTTCTATTTCACTTACAATGTCAGACGCCCTTGAATAGGCGGATGTGTAAGGTATCATCCTTTTATTGGCGTTCGCTTTGGAAGTGTTGTAATAGAAAGCCAGCTGGGCGTTTTTATCAGTTCCGGCTATTATCCAGTCAAAGTCCGCAATTGCATGGAGGTAGAATGCGTTAGAAGAAAGCGACGATGCGTCTTCGTTCCAGTTTGTACCAAGCCATGTGCCTGCAAATGACGCATAGCCAAAAGGCACAAATGACTGTGTGTTTGGATTCCACAGCGAAATATTGTCAATTTTCAAAGGCATGTTTGTCAGGCTTCCCTCAATTTCAGTTATGATATCCGAAGCTTTTGTATATTTATTAACATACGGCAGGGCTATCCTGTATGTGTTTTTCTCTCCTGCCGTGTACTTAAAGCGCAGAACCGCTTTCACTCCCATTGTGGATTTATTGCTTTCTCCCGCTCCGTTAACGGCGGTGACAAAATAATAGGTATATGTGTTCCCTGTTGCGTCAGCATATGAATACGAACTGTATGCCGGAGTCGGGAGGACTGTCGCAATAACGTTCCATCCCGCCGGGAAAGCGTTAAACTTGCCCTTTACCCCTGTCGCCTGATAAACCGTGTAGTAATCCGTGTAATCCGAAGTGTTCCATTTCAATTCCGTAACAGCGCCGTTCTGTGATACAGCAAGGTCAAAAGGCGCCACGGGAGTGCGGTCAGGTGTTGAAGTCAGCGTAATCGTCGGTGTAATTGTCTCTGTGGATGTTTCTGTAACCGTCTCTGTGCAGGTTTCTGTTACAGAAGGCGTGGTTGTCTCTGTTATTGTTTCAGTTACCGTCTCGGTGACAGTATCTGTGGATGTCAGTGTCACCGTTGATGTCGGTGTCGGAATCATTACTTCAACCTGCGGCTGAACCGCGATATTATGCACATCTTCACCGCTTAACGCCGAAGCCACAAGGAATTCGTATGTTCCGGGCGCCGCTGCTGTCACTCCCGCTCCGCCGCCGCTTGTATCGCCGTAAGTGATCACAATATTCTGCCCTGCAGCCAGGTCTGAAACATAAATTATAATTTCATTTCCGTTAACCATTCTTCCTGCCAGGGCTCCGTCAGTCGTCACAGAAACATAACCGTCATCAGCCGGCGCCAGGCTTGGTGCTGTCCAGCCCGAAGGTACTGTTATCCTTAACGTCCCGTAATCCGGCGAGGCAGCCCAGTTGCCTGCCCCAGCTGTGTAGGTAATTATCATGGTATTGCCGGTAATTCCGGAAGCAACAGTAAGCGGTGCGACAGATGCCGTACCTTCGCCTGTCAGCGGCGTATTTGTCGGGGTAATTGTCTCTGTTATTGTCGCGGTTACCGTGGGTGTTACCGTTTCAGTAGGCAGTACCACATCAACAAACGGCGAAGAAGCAATCTCCATCGGTGGCACAGCTTCATAATTTGAACTTTCCACCCTGAATACCGCGGTGCCTGTCCCCGGCTGGCTTACCGCGCCGGTTCCGCCCTGGCTGGTGTCTCCGTATGTAATAATTATCTCCCCTGTATTGGCTGTAAGCCCGGAAACATTTATGGTTATTACCTGTCCCGCGACAAAGAAACCTTCAAGCGATCCTCCCGTTACGTTTACTGTAAAATATCCTGCATCAGCTCCGTTAAAACTTGGCGCTGACCAGCCGTCCGGAATTGTGACTCTTAATACCCCAAATCCGGGAGACGCTTCCCAATTGTCTGCGCCGGACGTGTAAACAATTTCAATTGTATTTCCGGGCACTCCCGCTGCCGCGGTTGCAGGATTAACAGATGCGGTTCCCTGTCCGGCAACAGGGGTATTTGTCTGCGTGACAGTCGGGGTTGAAGTTTCCGTGACTGTCGCAGTTATTGTGTCAGTAGCGGTCTGTGTTGCGGTCTGCGTAATTGTTTCTGTCACGGTTTCTGTAGCTGTCTTTGTTGCAGTTTCGGTCATTGTACCGGTTACTGTTTCTGTTGAAGTTCCGGTGATTGTCTGTGTCGCGGTTTCCGTGATTGTCCGGGTTACAGTTTCCGTGGATGTCTCTGTAATTGTAGCGGTAGCTGTTTCAGTAACGGTTTCAGTCGCCGTTTCAGTGATTGTCTGTGTCACAGTTTCTGTAGCAGTTTCAGTTATTGTTTCCGTTATGGTCTCTGTCGCTGTCTGCGTCACGGTTTCAGTCACAGTCTGTGTGGATGTTTCCGTGGCAGTCTCCGTGGCAGTCTCTGTAACCGTCCCTGTCGCGGTTTCTGTAATTGTCTCCGTTATTGTCTGTGTTCCGGTTTCCGTTATTGTCTCTGTTGCAGTTTCTGTAATTGTTTCAGTCACCGTATATGTATTCACCGCGGTATCTGTCTGTGTCACGGTCTGCGTGGCGGTTTCCGTTACTGTCTCTGTTTCCGTTTCAGTAACTGTTTCGGTTGTGGTTTCTGTCGCTGTTTGCGTTGCCGTTTCCGTAACCGTTTCCGTAGCTGTTTCAGTTACGGTCTCTGTTTCCGTTTCAGTAACCGTCGCTGTTGCGGTTTCAGTTATGGTCTCTGTTGACGTTTCGGTTACAGTTTCTGTTGCCGTTTCAGTGACAGTTTCTGTCGCCGTTTCGGTTATAGTCTCTGTTTCCGTTTCGGTTACGGTTGCTGTTGCCGTTTCGGTTACGGTTTCCGTCACGGTATAAGTGGATGTTTCAGTGACAGTCTGTGTTGCAGTTTCCGTCACGGTTTCAGTTGCGGTTTCAGTCACAGTCTCAGTTATCGTTTCGGTTGCTGTTTCCGTGGATGATTGCGTTATTGTTTCCGTAACGGTTTCAGTTGAAGTTTCAGTGACTGTTTCTGTCGCGGAAGCCGTGACAGTCGGCGTTGACGTTTCTGTTATTGTGATTGTAATTGTGGATGTAGGTGTCGGGTCTATTACTGTGATATAAGGCGAATCCTGAATCTCCGCAACAGGCACAGAATCTTCATTTGTAGTGTCTACTTTTGTCACAAACACAGGCGTACCTGCAGAATTCTGGGCAACAGCGCCCGGCCCAAAAGCAACGTCGCCGTATTTAATAATTATCTGTCCTGTACCTGCCGCAAGGCCTTTGGCCCTTACCCTTATTGTGCGGCCGTCAGCTTCAATCCCGCGCGAGAATAATGTGCCGTTTATCACAGATACTGTAAAATACCCCGGCTGTCCAAGCGTAATGCTTGGCGCCGACCATCCGTCAGGAATCGTAACGTTCAGTGTTCCGTAATATGTCCCTGACGCCCATGTCATTACGCCGGCATTATATGTAATTGTCAGCTGATTGCCCGTACTTCCCGCCGTAACAACAGAAGGGGTAATTGACGCGCTGCCGTCTCCCACTATCGGCGTATTTGTCGTGGTAACCGTCGGCGTCGGGGCAGTGACGTTTACTTCCGGATTAACAGGTATTCCGTCCGTTTCAATGCTGTCCGGGCTCATTTCCACCATAAATACATGCATTCCAGCCACAGAAGAAACTGTTGCCCCCGGCCCGAAAGACTTGTCACCATATGTGACTATAATTTCACCGGTATTTGCAGGAAGCCCGCTTACTTCTATTATCATTGTCATGCCGTCAACATAAGTGGATGTTAATGTTCCGCCGTGAACATCCACAGAGAAATATCCGGCGGCATAAGGGTCAAACGCATCAGGCGCCGACCATCCGTCAGGAATTTTTATGCTTAAAGCCCCGTCTGTCCAGGTTGTGATTCCCGCAGTATAGGAAATAACCATAGTATTTCCTGAAGAACCTCCGGTTACAGTCAGCGGAGAAATAGAAGCAGTTCCTTCGCCGATTGCCATTGTATGCGTCGGGGTGACCGTCGCAGTTGCGGAAGGGGTGATAGTTTCCGTTGAAGTTTGAGTATTGGTACCGGTAACAGAAGGTGTTACCGTGGACGTCCACGTAATAGTCGCTGTAATCGTCGGAGTGGATGTGCCGGTTACCGTCTGTGTTATGGTTCCCGTTGCTGTTTCCGTTGCGGTTCCGGTAATTGTCTGCGTCACGGTCGTAGTGGATGTTTCAGTTATCGTTTCAGTTACCGTAGGCGTGGATGTTTCAGTTATGGTCTGTGTATTTGTCGGCGTATCTTTTGATGTTTCTGTTATTGTCGGCGTCGGTGAATTTGTACAAGATTCCGTAATTGTGGCGGTAACCGTTTCCGTTGCCGTCTGCGTCATGGTTCCTGTTACCGTTTCCGTGACTGTTTCCGTTGCTGTCTGAGTCACTGTCCCGGTGAAGGTCTGTGTAGCAGTTTCTGTAACCGTGGCCGTATTTGTTGCAGTGACAGTTTCCGTGTTCGTCTCTGTAATTGTGGGCGTTGCCGTTTCCGTTACTGTCTGAGTATTTGAGCCTGTAACAGTCGGCGTGGCGGTTTCGGTTACAGTTTCCGTCTGCGTCTGTGTCACTGTTTCTGTACCCGTTTCCGTTATTGTCTCTGTGACTGTTGCCGTTACCGTCTCTGTTGCGGTGCCCGTCACCGTGGCAGTTGAAGTTTCCGTGGCCGTTTCTGTCTGTGTTTGTGTTACTGTTTCTGTTGAAGTCTCAGTTATTGTTTTAGTAATAGTTCCAGTAACAGTCTCTGTCACAGTTTCCGTAACTGTCTCTGTTTCTGTCTGTGTAACAGTTTCGGTCGCAGTTTCAGTCACAGTCTGCGTATTTGTCTCTGTCTGCGTCGGGGTTATAGTAAGCGTCTCGGTCGCGGTGGGCGTAACAGTCTGCGTCACTGTTTCCGTTACCGTTTCCGTCTGCGTTTCCGTTATTGTTCCCGTTATCGTTTCCGTCGCCGTTTCTGTTATCGTCTCTGTTATCGTAGGCGTTGTTGTTTCCGTATTTGTTCCTGTTATCGTCGGCGTTATTGTCGCAGTGTCCAAAGGTGTATTTGTAGGCGTCGAGGTTTCAGTTACAGTCTCCGTCATTGTTCCCGTTACAGTTTCCGTCGCTGTTTCTGTAGCAGTCTCTGTTATCGTTTGCGTTACCGTTTCCGTCCAGGTCTGAGTCGCCGTCTCCGTAATTGTTTCAGTTATAGTTTCTGTCGCTGTTTCCGTTATCGTCTCTGTTATCGTTTCAGTTACTGTTTCTGTTATTGTCTGTGTTTGCGTTTCTGTTACTGTCTGTGTTTGCGTCTCTGTTATGGTTTCAGTCGGTGTTTCGGTTTCAGTCGGCGTTTCGGTTTCTGTAATTGTCTCAGTCGCGGTCTGTGTTACTGTTTCAGTTGCAGTTTCAGTTACTGTCTGTGTTTGCGTCTCTGTTATTGTCTGCGTTGCTGTTTCTGTCTGCGTCTCTGTCACAGTTTCCGTTACGGTTCGCGTCTGTGTCTCTGTTATGGTTTCAGTCGGAGTTTCGGTTTCTGTAATTGTCTCAGTCGCGGTCTGTGTTACTGTTTCAGTTGCGGTTTCAGTTACTGTCTGTGTTTGCGTCTCTGTTATTGTCCGCGTTGCTGTTTCTGTCTGTGTCTCTGTTATGGTTTCCGTCGGTGTTTCGGTTTCTGTAATTGTCTCAGTCGCGGTCTGTGTTACTGTTTCAGTTGCAGTTTCAGTTACTGTCTGTGTTTGCGTCTCTGTTATTGTCTGCGTTGCTGTTTCTGTCTGCGTCTCTGTTACAGTTTGCGTTACGGTTCGTGTCTGTGTCTCTGTTATGGTTTCAGTCGGAGTCTCAGTTTCTGTAATTGTCTCAGTCGCGGTCTGTGTTACTGTTTCAGTTGCAGTTTCAGTTACTGTCTGTGTTTGCGTCTCTGTTATTGTCTGCGTTGCTGTTTCTGTCTGCGTCTCTGTCACAGTTTCCGTTACGGTTCGCGTCTGTGTCTCTGTTATGGTTTCAGTCGGAGTTTCGGTTTCTGTAATTGTCTCAGTCGCGGTCTGTGTTACTGTTTCAGTTGCGGTTTCAGTTACTGTCTGTGTTTGCGTCTCTGTTATTGTCCGCGTTGCTGTTTCCGTCTGTGTCTCTGTTATGGTTTCCGTCGGTGTTTCGGTTTCTGTAATTGTCTCAGTTGCAGTCTGTGTTACTGTTTCAGTTGCAGTTTCAGTTACTGTCTGTGTTTGCGTCTGTGTTTGCGTCTCTGTTATTGTCTGCGTTGCTGTTTCTGTCTGCGTCTCTGTTACAGTTTGCGTTACGGTTCGTGTCTGTGTCTCCGTTATGGTTTCAGTCGGAGTCTCAGTTTCTGTAATTGTCTCAGTCGCGGTCTGTGTTACTGTTTCAGTTGCGGTTTCAGTTACTGTCTGTGTTTGCGTCTCTGTTATTGTCTGCGTTGCTGTTTCTGTCTGCGTCTCTGTCACAGTTTGCGTTACGGTTCGTGTCTGTGTCTCTGTTATGGTTTCAGTCGGAGTTTCGGTTTCTGTAATTGTCTCAGTCGCGGTCTGTGTTACTGTTTCAGTTGCAGTTTCAGTTACTGTCTGTGTTTGCGTCTCTGTTATTGTCTGCGTTGCTGTTTCTGTCTGCGTCTTTGTTACAGTTTGCGTTACGGTTCGTGTCTGTGTCTCTGTTATGGTTTCAGTCGGAGTCTCAGTTTCTGTAATTGTCTCAGTCGCGGTCTGTGTTACTGTTTCAGTTGCGGTTTCAGTTACTGTCTGTGTTTGCGTCTCTGTTATTGTCTGCGTTGCTGTTTCCGTCTGCGTTGCTGTTTCCGTCTGCGTCTCTGTCACAGTTTCCGTTACGGTTCGCGTCTGTGTCTCTGTTATGGTTTCAGTCGGAGTCTCAGTTTCTGTAATTGTCTCAGTCGCGGTCTGTGTTACTGTTTCAGTTGCAGTTTCAGTTACTGTCTGTGTTTGCGTCTCTGTTATTGTCTCCGTCGCTGTCTGTGTAGCAGTCTCAGTTATTGTTTCAGTAGCCGTCTCTGTTGAGTTTGAAACAACTACATACGGCTGCGGCGTAATAGCGGCAACAGCAATTCCCACAGGATCAGTATAAACATTAAAATAAGCATTTCCCGTCCCGCTTTGCGATGTCGCACCCTGAGTGCTTGCCCCATATACAATCGTTATTTCGCCGTCAGCATTAAGCGATGAAACCGTTATAATAATATCCGGAGAAGATGCAGAATGCGTTTCAATAACTCCTCCACTAACAGAAACAGTATAATAACCATCCTGATTTGATATACCGCTTGGCTCAGACCATCCTGCTGCCACCGGTATGGTAACGCGCAGCTGCCCGTTTGTCCACACAGTCCCATTTGCATTAAATACAATTGTCATCTCATTGCCGGAAGTATTAGCAGCTACAGTTAAAGGTGAAATAGTTGCAGCTCCTTCCCCTGCCGCATCTGCTGCCCCAATTATTCCAATAAACATAAAAATTGTAATAACAATGGTTTTCAATACAGCGCGAGCGCGCCCCAATATATATAATAATATATTAATAATGAATTTTTTAATCTGCGCGTTATTGCCTGTGAATTGCAATAAGCTAGCCAATAAAAAACTCCCGGTTATTGCCGTTTTTTTGTCAGATTTAATAAACGGCAACGCAACAAAATGATTTTCTGACACAATAACTGCTATAAGCTTATAGTTTTTTATACTATGTTCTATTTATTGCTATTTCTATTAAATTATACAATATTTTAAGCCTTTGTCAAACATAAATATCACATTTTTGCCATAAAAATCTATGTTTTTCTTCCATTTTCGTAACTTTATATGATTATTTCTGTTTCCTCAGGCAAAACCAAGGGATTCCGATTATCCCGACTTTATACATTCTGTCAATTTTTTACAGATTGTTTTTTATATTATTTTAATATATAATCTGATTGATTTTATTTATGAATAAATCCGATAAAACTTCCATAAAAGGGAAAAAAATGGCAGAAATTAAAAAAGGGTGGCTGGAACGCCGTGAATTTCAGCGGGTAAAAGACGTTCTAAAAGTCACCTACTACCGCGCTGCGGGCGAATCACCCGAATTATCGGATGACTATAAAGATACAACCGTGGAAAAACTTCAGATGGTTCAGGGAAACAGGATAATTTCTTCAATGACGGACGATGTAAGCCGCGGCGGCCTTGCCATTATTACGGATGAAAACCTGACACAGGGCGACAAACTTATAATTGACCTGTACATTACGCACGCGGCAAGCCCGGTAAAACTGCTGGCTGAAGTAATGCATCTTGAAGGGCTTCTTAAGGGCAATAATTCAACAAAAGCCGGGCTTAAGATAATTTCAATCAGTAAAAACGACTTAAAAAGGCTTGAAAGCCATCTTTCAGAGATAAATAAAAAACCAAAATAAGGAGGCATTTTAAATGTCAGAACGTTATGTGCACCTTGACGGAAATCTTTATTACGACACAAAAGACAGTGTTATTGTTAAAAATATGGGCAACAGGTATGTCTATGTCCGCCACGACCGCAGGACCAAAAAAAAGGATGTTCCTGAAAACGAATTAAAACGCGAAAGCGACAAATCAAATAAAAACCTTATAAGAATTTCCGAAGGTATATATTTTGACAAGGTATTAATACAGATTTACAGGATGATAAACGGCAAGCTTGTGCTGTATTCAAAAGACAGAAGAAAAGAGTCCAAATCAGTATCCACGGACAGAAGAAAGAAGAAGTGACAGGTAACAAGTAACAAGTGGCAGGTGACAAGTTGCAAGTTGCAAGTGACATGTTGCAAGTTGCAAGTGACATGTTGCAAGTTGCAGGTGACAAGTTGCAAGTTGCAGGTGACAAGTTGCAAGTTGCAGGTGACAAGTTGCAAGTTGCAAGTGACATGTTGCAAGTTGCAAGTGACATGTTGCAAGTTGCAAGTGACATGTTGTAACCTGTCAGTTGTCAGTTGTAACTTGTCACCTGTTATTATTCTGTGAACAACGGAATTGCCTTTTGGTCTCCCTGCGATATTTTTATTATCACATCGCCCGACTTTATAACCGCGTCATTCTCATCTGTGACTGTAATTACCGCTTTGTAATCCCCTTCATTAAAGGGCATTCCGTCCCTGTCAAGGCCGTCCCAGATAAGCGTTTCATCGGGTTTTCCCGCGCCTTCCCAGCTTTTTACAATTTTGCCTTTGTTATCCTTTATCTCTACCTTCCACTTGAAAATATCATATTTGGTCATTGCGTTTACTTTTATGTATGTCCTTCTGTTTCCGCCGATAGGCGAAAACACAGCCGGCTCCGGAGTAAGGCTTAATTCATATCCGCCAAAACTGTATGACAGCGCCACCCTGTGATTTAACGAAAGTTCAGTGTACGCCGCTCCGTAATCAAGGCCAAAACCTTCATACTTTATGCCAAAACCCGCGTTAATTTCATTGATATCGCCTATTGAACCCGCGCCCGCCCTTAAATATAAAGCTTCAATCACTTTGTATTCGGCGCCCGCGCATATTACAAAAGGCCCGCCGGCGAATGCTTTTTCCGCGTCAGTATTAACTTTCAAAACGCCGTCAAGAAGCAGTAAAGATACTCCGGCGCGCACGGCAGACGGAAGTTTTTCTTCCGAAAAATCATATTTAATTCCGGCCGGAATTACGTTTTTCCCTGTTAATGACGCCCTTCCCCATTCAAAACTTTTTGTGACAGATATGTCAGAATTAAACCCGATATAATTTTTCCCGCCTATGCCGCGGACTATTGTTTTAAGCGCTATTCCGCCCTGCAGCCCGCCAAATAGGTTTCGGCCATAAGCTCCGGTAAGCATAAAGTCGTTCATGGTTTCAGTGCCTTCTTCATCGCCTTCATCTGAGACTACTTCGTAATCGCCGTAGTACATATTTCTTATGGAGACCCCAAGCCCTCCCATCTTTCCTATTGGTCCGGAAAAACCAAGGACGTTAAAAACAGATCCGCCATAAAGCATCTCGTAGGACGCTTCTATCTGGTTTGAAGTAATTGAATCAAGCATACCCGGGCTCCAGAACGAAGCCGAAGGGTCGGCGGAATCAGCCGACACGGCGCCGCCCATTGAAAGCGCCCTTACTCCGGCGCCGTGATTAATAACTTCCAGAGGCATCCCTGAAATTCCGCAGAACGCCGCCTGCGCCGCAAATAAAAAAACCGCAGTTAAAATTTTAACCTTCATTTTCCACCCTCTATTTTCGGCGCAAAAATGCCGCGCCTTAATTTACCTTTTTGGAACGCTTTTTAAACCGTCTTCAATATCCGACTGAGGCAGAGGAACATCAACCATTTTACCGGTAAGATAAGCTTCATAAGCGGCAAAATCAAAATTTCCGTGCCCGCTTAAGTTAAATAATATAACTTTCTTTTCGCCGGCTTCCTTTGCTTTTAACGCTTCATTAATTGCCGCCCTGATAGCGTGGGAGCTTTCAGGGGCCGGAATTATACCTTCAGATTTTGCAAACTGAATAGCCGCGTCAAAGCATTCTGTCTGATTATTCGCGACAGCTTCAATTACCCCGTTTTTTAACAGGTTTGAAACAAGCGGCGATGCTCCGTGATATCTTAAGCCGCCGGCGTGAATTCCCGACGGCATAAATTTGTGGCCAAGGGTGTACATCATTAAAAGCGGAGTCATCTCTCCCGTATCGCCAAAATCATACGTATTTACGCCCTTTGTAAGGGTCGGGCATGCCGCGGGTTCAGCTGCAATAAGCCTTAAGTTCTTTTTATTACCTTTCATCTTGTCGTAAGCAAACGGGAAAGCGGTGCCGGCAAAGTTGCTTCCGCCGCCGTGGCACGCAATAACCACATCAGGATAATCCCCTGCCATTTCCATCTGTTTTTTAGCTTCAAGCCCGATAACCGTCTGATGCAGCGCCACATGGTTTAAAACGCTTCCCAGCGCGTATTTCGCGTGCGGATCCTTGGCCGCAACTTCCACGGCTTCTGATATAGCTATGCCAAGAGAACCGTTTGAATCAGGATTTTCCGCCAGTATTTTTCTTCCTATTTCCGTAAATTTTGTAGGGGAAGAAAACACCTTCGCGCCCCATGTCTGCATCATAAGTTTTCTGTATGGTTTTGCGTCATAACTTACCCTTACCATATATACTTCCACTTCAAGCCCCATCATTGTGCCGGCAAGCGCAAGCGCGGATCCCCACTGCCCGGCTCCTGTTTCCGTCACAAGCTTTTTTACGCCCTCTTTTTTATTGTAATACGCCTGGGCTATAGCGGAATTTGGTTTATGGCTTCCCGCGGGAGAAACGCCTTCGTATTTATAGTAAATCTTAGCGGGCGTATCCAGCAGTTTTTCAAGGCCTCTTGCGCGGAACAGCGGCGACGGCCTCCATATTTTATATATATCCAGCACTTCGCCCGGAATGTCTATCCACTGCTTCGGCGACATTTCCTGTTCTATAAGCGCCATCGGAAATATAGGCGCAAGGTCCTGCGGCCCAAGGGGTTTTCCCGTGCCGGGATGAAGCGGCGGATCAAGAGGCGTCGGCAGATCCGGTATAATGTTATACCAAGCGTTCGGAATATCTTTTTCCTGAAGAATAAATTTTCTTGTCTCTGACATGGTACCCTCCTTAAAATTGTTATTCCAGATAATATAACATTTTTCAGGCAAAAAAAAAACTTGAAAATACCTTTAAAAAAACCGCTGATCCCTGTAATTTGTCTTCATTACCTTAAAATCTCTCTTTAAGTTGACAAACACAGCCGTTTAATATACTATGTTTTCAGGACTGGCCGGAGTGGTGAAACGGTAGACACAGGAGACTCAAAATCTCCCGTCCGCAAGGTCATGTCGGTTCAAGTCCGACCTCCGGCACCAATAAATGCTTAAAATACAATAACCAAAGGTGGCACATGAAAAAAGACGAAAGAGAAGCCAGAAAGCACCCCAGGTTCACAAAGATTTTGAACATTTCCGCAGTCCTTGACCGCTTTCCCGATGACATTGTCGGCGAAAAATCAAAGTTAAAACAGGGCGAATCTTTCCGCGCCACCACCATTAACGTCAGCGAAGAAGGCATGCTTATTAACTGCGATTTCCTGCTTCCCGAACGGACAACGCTTAAACTTGAAATACATGAAGATGCCATAGCCGAAGACAAATTTTTCCTTCTGGCGCGCATTGAATGGACAAAACGCAACGCCTATAAGATTTTCGGAAGATATTCCGCCGGCCTGCACATTCTGGAAGGCGAAAAAAAACACATAGAAAAACTTATAGAACATTTCAACGAAAATTAATCCAATGATTTCACGCAAATATCTGCCTCAAGCGGCCTTTGCGGCGGTTCTTTTATCCATATTTGCGGTTATTTTAACCACTGTCCCTCCTGCCGTATTTTCAGGGGATTCCGGCGAAACAATAACGGCAAGCGTAACGCTTGGCATTCAGCACCCTCCGGGTTACCCCGTGTTTTCTCTGCTGGGTAAAATATTTTCATTTGTCCCTTTTGCCGACTACTCCTTCAGAATTTACCTGCTTTCTATCCTGCTTTCTTTAACATGCGGCGTTCTTCTGTATATTCTTTTTAAGATGATTGCCGGCAATCACAGCCTGCCCGCAGCCGCTGCCGCTGTGTTTTTTATGACAGGCTACTCCATCTGGGACCAGTCAAACACCGCAAAAGGCGGTATATACATCCTTAATATTGCTTTTACCTTAATCCTTCTTATACTATGTTTTAAAGCTTCTGCCGCCGGCGGCAATTCCGGAAAGTTAAAATTCCTCCGTCTGTTTTCTTTGATATATGGTTTAAGTTTCGGCAATCATCACATGTCCCAGCTTATTATGTTTCCGGTTTATGTTTTAATTATTATCAGCCCGGAACTTAAATCGCTTATACGCCCAAAAACGGTTTTATCTTTTATTTTGTTTTTCATTGCCGGTTTCAGCATCTACCTTTACCTGCCGGTCCGCACGCATAACGCGGTGCTAAACTGGGGAGACCCTTCAAACCTTGAAAATTTTCTCTGGGTTTTTTCCAGGTACCAGTACGTACGCAGCGAAATAGCCAAAAGCATAAACGCGCCCTTAATGCAGTCAGCCAAATTCTTCTCTTCTCTGGCCAGGGAGCATTCAATAGCCGGCCTTATACTGGCGTCAGCCGGTTTTGTCTTTTTATTCCTGAAAAATAAAAAAACCGCAGTTACTCTGGCCCTTATCCCCGCGCTGTTTCTTATTATCACCGCTTTCTATCTTAACCTGGCAAAAGAAAGGCTTTATATAATGGAAACTTATATAACCCCTGTTTACCTGTCGCTTGCGCTTTTTATGGCATACGGAATTTTCACGGTCTTATCACTTATAAAAAATAAAAAATTAGCGGCAGCCGCCGCCTTCGCGCTTTTTGCGGCTTTTTTTGCGCGTGATGTAATTTCATCTTATCCGCTTCTAAACAGGTCCGGATATTTTTACTCCAGGGATTTCAACTTAAACCTGTTTTCTTCCGTGGAAAAAAATTCCCTGCTGTTTGTAACGGGCGACGGAATTGTTTTTCCGTCATGGTACCTGAAATACGTAAAAAAAATACGCCCCGATATCGTGATAATAGGCTCTGCCGTGCTGCCTATGCAGTGGGTAAGGGATTCCATTACAAAACAGGACCCGTCGGTAAAAGTGCCGGTGATAAAAGAAAAAAAGATAGGCACGGAATCAACCGGCTACATTATCAACGCGCTTATTAAAATGAATATCTCTTCCAGAAATATTTATTTTTCATATAACAAACCCGAAGATAACGCCTTGAACGGGGGCTTTAAGATTATGCCCAAAGGCATGGCATGGCGCGTTCTGCCTTCCGATTACGCCGTTGTAAGCGAACAGTATACCGTCTCTGTGCGCAATATGTGGAAGTATTATTACTACAGGAATATGCTGGGAACATATCCGGGTAAATTTACCCAGCCAAACGAATCGCTTTATCTGCAGGATTTAGGGACCTCGGCAAATTCAGCCGGTGTCTTTTTTGAAGACAGCGGCTATAACAACCTTGCCCTTGAATACTTCACGCTGGCGCACCGGCTGCAGCCGCAAAACTGCGAATTTATCTATAACATGGGAAACGCAAGTTTTAATCTTGGCGATCTTAAGATGGCAGAGGCATATTACCTGGAAAGCCTTGGCTTGGACCCTTTGTATGTTTCTTCCTGGCATAACCTTGGGGTCGCGTATTACAAATCAGGAAGGTATTCAGAGGCGCTGGGCGCTTTCAAAAAAATAAAGGAAATTGACCCTTCAAGGTCGGATATTAACGGAATTATTTCCGTGCTGGAGAAAATTCCAACCCCGGCTCAGCCTTAGTCGCTTCTTCTGTCAACCACAAATTCGCTTTTTGGGAATTTCTGAGCGTATGATTTAAGCTCCTGCGCTATATCGGAAACTTCCGCGTAATGCGTAAGTTTTCTTCTGATGTTCCAGACCACAGAAACGGAAAGTATCATAACCGCTGTCCTTATTTCCTCTCCGCGCCTGGTGTAATTGACAATGTAGCCTTTTTCCCTGTCTTCTTTTTCATAGTGCTGTTCAATCAGAAGGTCAAAGGATTTGATAAGTTCGGTGCAGACTTTGTTGTATTTTTCGTGCGAAGTGATTATTACAAAATTATCCCCGCCTATATGCCCGGCAATATCTTCCTTGTCCCCGTTTTCCTTGACAACGTCATGAATCAGGCTGGCCAGAAACTTAATGACCGCGTCTCCCTTTTCATAACCGTATCTTTTATTGTAATACTTAAAATCCTTCATGTCCACGTAACAGACCGCTATCTTATAATCTTCATCCAGCCTTCTTTCAATTTCCTGCCTTATATATAAAGCATCCGGAAGCCCGGATAAAGGGTGAAGCTTACCGGCTTTCTTTGCCCTTTCATATATCTGAGAATCAAGCGCTATATTAAGGTCAAAAACGTCAGGCGAATCAACCTTTTCTTTTAACAGCTCATCCTGAAGGAATTTAGATGATGTTATAAGGTCATTTATCCTAAGGTTATACTTTTCAAGTATTTCCTTTATCGCAATTATCTTTTTAATCATTGGCTTGCTGAATTTCCTGTGCCCGGAAGGCAGCCTGACAGGTTTAATTAATCCCAGGCTCTCCCAATACCTTAACGTACGCTCCGACAGCCTGCTTAATTTGGCTCCCGCGCCTATACCAATAAGTTTTTCTTTCATGATTTTGACCCTTTCCCTTAAATAATGTAGATTTCCAGTTAACGATTTTAGTATATCAATCTATAGATATTTTGTCAAGTATACCTTTTTGATTAATCGATTAAGTTATATCTTTTGTCAGAAATTATGATAATAACAAAATATAATTAGTACAAAATGACGCGCGTACAAAATAAGCGAATGCTATTGACATTTGCCCTTCAATGTTATTTAATTATACTAATAGGTTTAAGGTTTACAAACTGCATTCATTTTTATACGAGGTGATTAACATGGCTAAAGCAAAAGCACGCAGTGTTAAAAAAACAACGGCAGCGGCAGCTCCTGAGCCCGCGGCAAAAACCGGTTTCCGGATAAATAAAAGCTTAATCACGGCAGCTGTAATTGTTGCTGTGGCAGTCGCGGCCGGCATAATAGCCACTTTAGTCCGCGGTAAAAGCCTTTCATCCAAGCCGGCTGTCTCTTCCACTGCCGAAGGAAGCATTACCATTAATGACCCCGCGACAAATCAGACCTTTCAGCTTACCGTGGAACCGGCATCCGCGTCAGTTACAACTGCCGGAGTGCAGAACACAATGCCTTCAGCCAAAGCTGATTTCAGCTACCTTTACAAAATTCCGGCTTCAAAAACAGAAATTATGAAGATAGGCCTTGATGAGGCAAAGTACCTTTATGATAACGGCAGGGCCCTTTTCATTGACGCAAGGGTTACAGGCGAATACGAACAGGCCCATATTAAAGGCGCGATTTCCATACCCGTAGGAACCGCAGTACAGGATATAGAAAAAAACAAAGCCGCGCTCAGCCAGAAAGGAAAAGTACTTATTGTATATTGCCACGGCGTCGGATGCCATCTTTCGGATAAAACAGCGTATTCACTTTATGATGCCGGCTATAAAAATGTCGTTATATTCTTTGGGGGGTGGAATTCATGGTCAGAAGCAAATTATCCCGAGTACAAAAAAGCGCTGTAAAAAAACAGCCGGAAAAACAGTTCAAAGCGCAGGATGTGCTTTTAAACTTTTTTTCCAACAGGGCTTTGCTTACCGCGTTCAAGATACTTATAGGGCTTGTTTTTATCCTTTCAAGCGTTACCAAAGTATTTGAACCCGAAGAATTCTCCAAAGCAATAGGTTCATATAAAATGCTTCCCGAAATATTCCTTTATCCCATGGCTGTGGTAATTCCATGGCTTCAGCTTATATGCGGCATTTTTCTTCTTATTGACGTTTATTCAAAAAGCGCCGCCCTTATTTTAAGCGGGCTGCTGGGGGTATACACCATTGCAATTACGCAGGCATGGCTGCGCGGTTTTGACATGGACTGCGGTTGTTTTGACCTTATGATAGGCCTTCCGGATAAAGTTGGAATATTCGCGATAATCAGGGATTTGGTAATGCTTGGAATGACAGCCTGTATTTTCTTTTTTGGTTCGGATAAAATTTCTTTTCACGGCCTGTTTAAACGCCGATAGAAACCGCTGATTTGAATATTTCTTTGTATCAGATTACAGGTTTCAGCCCCTTTATTACTTTGCGGTGAAAACCGGGATCCACTGCCGCCACCAGGTCATATCCGGTTACCAGTTCAAGCCCTTTCAGTTTCAGCGGTCGGCCTTCAGGATCTGTTATTATAAGAAAGCCGTGTTTCTGCGCTATAAAATACGGCGCGAAATTTTCAAGCGAAAGTTTTCCGCGCACATCAACAAACACGCCATAGTTGCCCATCAACACCTGCAGTATTTCGCCCACTGTCGCGCCAAGCGAACGTATACTTTCAAAGCTGTCCGCGAATTTTAAAAGCGCCTGCCCGTTTTTAAAAGTGTTGTTTGACATTACCAGAAGCGCCGAATTTCTGACCGGCTTGCCTGCTATTCTCCCTTTAACCGGCTTTCCGTTTATTACCGCTTTTTTGCTGTCGGCGTAGAAATAATCTCCCGTGAAATAATTACCCGCAAAGGACAGAACCGGTTCGTAATCGCTGTCAAAAACGGCTATTCCCACGCAGACAAAACCTACGGAATTCATATAGTTATCAGACCCGTCAACCGGATCTATTATTATGTAATGCATGGGGGTGTGGGATGCCGGGTTTATTATAAACGGTTCTGCTATTTCTTCGGATATTACAGTGGCTTTATATTTTATATTTTGCCTTAAGAAATTAATAATCCGCTTTTCGCAATAAACATCAAAAAACTTGGTGGTCTGCCCTTTGGAATTTTTACCGACCGCTTTTGGGGAAATGCCTTTCCTGACAAGCACCGAAAGAAGATTAAAAAAACTGACAAACTTTTTTTCCATATAACACTTACTTTTTATATATTGTTATTTCATTCATAAACACAGCCGCATACCAGTCAGGCGCGCTTGGAAAACCGCCGTAAACAACCGCTGTCTGCGGTCCCACCTCAAACGTTTCAAGGGAAAGGCTGTCGTCTGCGCCTGTCACGAAATACTGACCCCACGCGTTTACCGATACGGTTTTTCCTTCTTTAACCTTTAAAACCCTGCTGCTGCCTTCGGTTATTTCGCCGTCAGATAGCGAATTTTCCGTCGGAAAAAAAGAAAGAGAGTCGCTTCCGTCCGCTTCAACTGTTATTCCTATGTACTGATCCCCGGAAGGCACAACCCCGGAATGATTATATACAGTCACATTTACGTCCTGACCACATCCGCTTAGAACAAACGCTGTTACCGCAGCCAAAATCAAAAAGAGGACTTTTTTCATTTTTCCCTCCATAATTTTATTCATTTTTTACACTATAAACCAAATACAGAGTGTTTTCAAGACAAATATCAGAACGCCTGTGCGGGTTCAGTCCAAAATTTTACCGGCAGCGAATACACCCTGCCGTCCATCGGCGGATTTACCCTGGTATGCGCCCTTTTATAATATATTTTCAGGGCGCTGCCGCCCGGGTTCACAAAAAAGTCATACGTCCTGAAATAAGGGGCTCCGGGATTAAAAGTATCCCTGTCGTTAAAAGGCATAGTGAATTCTATTTCACACGGCGCCTGTGAAGTTACCGATACCCCTGTCTGTATTGAATAATCCGTCTTCCTGATCAGGTGAAACTTTCCCTTGGGCATTTCATTATTTGCCGGCACCGCAGCGCCTTCTTTTATCTTTGTAAAAAAATCCACAGCTTCGGCTTTATCTATAAAATACATTTCGGTTATTTCTTTTGTTTTAAGCAGAGCTTCGCCCGAGTTCAGTTCTTCATTAAGGAGTTCTCCTGCCGTAACAGGCTGCCATTCCACCGGCCGCGTATGCTCTTCAGGGCTGTCCTCTGTAAAATCCATTACAGCCCAGACGCTGTCCCCTTTCAGCGGCTTTAAATAATATTCCACGGCATAGCGCCCTTCAAAATAAACTATCCTTGCCGGTATTGTAAAACTTCTTAAAAGCGCGACGGCCGCCCTGCATTTTTCTGGCAGGTTTCCGCTTTTATCTTTTAAAGCATAAAGGCCCGTCTTATAAGTTTTATGAAAATTATCCGTAATTAAATAATTTGCGGGCGCGTCCTGTACCGTTGATGTTATATATGAATAAACAGCTGCCGCAACATATACGGCATTGGACCGCCTTTTTTCCGGCAAAGACGCAAGCACTTCTTCCCCGGCCTGCTTAATAAAAGAAACGCCTTCATACGCGTAATACGGCGAAGAAAAAGTAAACTCTTTAACCCTAAGAGGAAAAGCTTTTAATGAACGCGCGCCGTAATCAGGAAGCTGCGCCTGCTTTGCGCTTTTGCCTTCAATTAAAAGATAAAAGCTGAAAATATGTTCCTCTGCCGAAGCCGAAACCGCAATTGTAAAAAATAACAGAAAAGCCGGCATCAGCGCCTTTTTATTCATTTGTATTTTCCACATGTGAAATTTCGAAAAATCCGCCCTGTATCTTCCGGATTTCTTCAGACGGTATATAATAACACCTGAATATTTCTTCTCCTGTATGCAGATTTTCTTCTGTTTCCGGTTTTATGCCGGGGAACTGCGCCTGAACCGCTTTTATTATATCGCCGTCGCTGGGCCTTGCCACAACCGCAATTCCTTTTTTGCCGTTAATATAAGACGGATAAATAATATTTTTGTCCTGAACATATGAAAATTTGGATTTTTTGTGCGTCGTAAAGGAAAGTATCACTTTCTGTTCAAAACTGTAAAATCCGTACATGTTTTTCGCCTCTGATACAAAAAAATACCAGTCGGATGAATTACTATTTACAAGCCTGCTTATCCCGTTTGCTTCCGGCGAATAATCCATGTAAGCCGATTTTTGCGAAGGGTAAATCACAAAATACTGGTGGAAATTGATAACACATACAGCAGCTGTTATCACAGCCAACAGGATGTTAAACCTTGCTGTTTTTTTCCCAAGCATAAACAGCGCGGATTCCATTTTTCTGAAAAACACAAGCACAAGCATATAAAGGGCGGGTATAACCGAAGAAACCCTGTATGCCTGAGGCGCCTCTATGGTGATGGTCATCATTCCCGGAAGAAGCATCAGAAAAAACCAAAGCAGCCACAGCGAATTAGCGCCCGCCGCTGCTAACGCGGTAAAAATTCCGCCGGCAAGCAGCACCCCTGTAATATTATCAACAAGCGGAGCCTTATAAAGGTTGTGCCTGCCGTTATAATCGCCTTCAAAATTAAACATACGCATGTGCAGCTTCAGGCTTATCAGCAGGGGCTTTAAGCTCTGCTTTTCCTTTATTTCCTGCGTGATATTTACGTCTTTAAAGCGCCTTGTATAGTCCTGCCAGTTATTAAGCGCGTAAGTTACAAGCGGCGCGGCGGTGACAAGACCGACAGCCCCTGCGATTACCGCTTTTTTCAGGTGCTTTTTCAGAAACTCTTTCTTATTCATTAAAAACAGGATAAAAAGATGGGCGGCGGCAATTACAGGGACCATATTAAAGGAAGAAAACGAATACAGGCCAAGCCCCCCCAAAAAACCCGCAAGCGCCGCGAAATACCATTTGTTGTCTTCCAGCATTTTAAGGTAAAAATAGAAGAATATTATTTCTATGAAAATGGCCTGCATCCCAAGAAAGGCCACCCTGGAAAATGTAATATGCCACCTGGAAAAAGCCAGCATTGCGGCTGCGGCCGCCGCGTAACGCGCGCTTCCAAAAACGCGCCGCGCCAGAAAATAAAAAGCAGGCACGCACAAGGTGCCAAGAGTTATTGATACCATCTTAAGCGAAACAATATCCGCGCCGGAGACTTTTACAAATGCGGACGCAAGCCATGTAAACATTGCCGGCATCTGAGTCAGCCTTGGGATAAAAATTTCAAACCTTCCGCCCGCAAGCAGCCTTATCACTTCATTTCCGTTCTGCGCCTCATCAAACCATACCCCAAGGGGAATCTCTTCTATCTTGTATATCCTTAAGAAAAAAGCGGCAGCCGTTATCAATATTAAAAAAATATATTCATAAAAGGGCTTTATTTTCTGTTCTTTAGGCGCTTCCCCGCGGTTATCTTGACCCGCTGATATAAATATAAGAACACCGCCGGCCGCCATAATAACGGAAGCCGCCCCTGCCGCTGACTGCACAAAAAAAGAAAAAATATACTGTGCCGCGGATATAACCGCCGTTCCTGATACGAATAAAACAAGACGGCGCGATGCTTTTTTATCAGAAACGCCTTCTTCGCCGTAATACTGGAAAAGCGCCAGCGTTATTATATAAAGAAAAACCGTGGTAAGGCCTAATTTTGAAGGGAAGAATACGGGATGTATTGAAATCAGCGCAACCGACAAAAACAAAAAAACATTGACATAAACACTTTTAATCCGGGTCATCATTACCTCTGTTTAAAAAAGTACCGCCTGGTCCGAATCCGGCAGGCTGCCTGCTATTTTGTTCAGCCTCATGAATTCTACCACATTTTTATTCACTTTTGTCCTTTTAACAAGGTCCTCAACCGAGGAAAAATCTGATTTCTGCCTTTCAATGAAAATACTTACGGCAACTTTTTCGCCAAGCCCCGGCACGGCAGTCAGGGGCGGAAGTATTTTTCCGTCTTTTACCGTAAATCTTGTGGCATGTGACTGATAAAGGTCCACTTTTGAAAACCCGAATCCGCGTTCTTTCATTTCAAACAGCACTTCAAGCACCCTTAACCTGTCCTTTTCCTTCTTATCCGGTTCCTTTATAAACTTTGATTCACGCAGCCTTTTTTTAATCGCGTCCATATCCATTGCCATAAATTCATATTCAAAACCGCCTATGTCCCTGTTAAGGTAATCAGCGTAAAAATGTTCCGGGTGATGAATTTTTATATACGCTATCCTGAAAGACATTATCGTATAAGCGACAGCGTGCGCTTTGGGGAACATATATTTAATTTTCTTGCATGATTCAATATACCAGTCAGGGACTTTATTTTCTTTCATGGCTTTTTCAAATTCCGGGGTAAGCCCCCTGCCCCTTCTTACACTTTCCATTATGGAAAACGCAAGCCCTTTTTCAAGCCCTTTTCTTATAAGGTATTCCATAATGTCATCCCTGGTGGAAATTACTTCCTTCAAAGTCGCGGTCTTTTTGTTAATAAGCTCCTGCGCGTTTCCAAGCCATACACTTGTGCCGTGCGAAAGCCCGGATATGTAAACAAGTTCTGAAAAAGTCTTTGGCTTGGTATCATTTAACATCTGCCTTAAAAACCCGGTCCCGAATTCCGGCACGCCAAGCGTGCCTATCTGGCTGTCATAATTTTCCGGATTTACGTTTAACGGTTTTAAGCTGCTGAAAATCTGCATTGTTTTTTTGTCATCAATCGGGATGTCGGTTACCTTCAGGTTCAGCGCCTCGCAGATATGCTTTAAACTTGTCGGTAATTCGTGGCCAAGCGCGTCTATCTTTACAAGCGTATCATGGATGAAATGATAATCAAAATGGGTGGTTATTGACTCTTTGTCAGGGGCGTACTGCACGGGTGTAAAATCAAATATTTCCTTGTCATCGGGCACAAGCATAAGCCCGCCCGGATGCTGGCCGGTTCCGCGTTTTACGTCAGCGCATCCCATGGCAAGCCTCATTTTTTCGGCGTTTTTAAGGTTTGACCCTGTTTTTTCTATATACTTATTCATGAAATCCTTTTTAATGGCATTCTGCTGCAGCGTATTAATTGTGCCCGCTTTAAATACCTTTTCTTTTCCGAACATATTTATAAGAAAATTATGTATCTTTTCCTGATACTCTCCGGAAAAGTTAAGGTCTATATCAGGGACTTTATCGCCTTTAAAACCCATGAAAGTTTCAAAAGGTATGTTAAATCCGTCACGCGCCATTTCAACCTTGCACTGCGGGCATTTTTTAGGGTCCATGTCCACTCCGGCAAGCTCCGTATCTATGAATTCCATGTGCCTGCACTCCGGGCAAAGGTAATGAGCCTGCAGCGGATTTACCTCTGATATCCCGCATAAAAACGCCACTATTGACGACCCGACCGAACCCCTTGAACCTACAATATATCCGTCCTGATTGCTGCGTTCCACCATCACTTTTGCAATAAGGTAAAGGACCGCGTAATTATTCCCGATTATTGATTTTAATTCCCTTTCTATCCTTTCTTTCACTTCAGGCAGTATTTTATCGCCGTACAGTTCATCCGCGCGTTTCCATGTAGCTTCGCGTATTTTATTGTCCGCGTCAGGCAGAGAAGGCGGGTGAATTTTTGAAGGTACGGGTTCCAAAGCAGGCTCTATAAGCGCGGCTATTTTATGCGGCGCGGTTATTACAACCTCCCTGGCAAGTTCAGGGCCAAGGTATGCAAATTCCTCAAGCATTTCATCGGTGGTCCTTAAATAAAGTTCCGCGTCCGCCTCTTCAAAACCCATTGCCAGCATCAGAAATTCACGGTATGTGCGGTCTTTCTTATTTAAAAAGTGGACATCGCAAGTGGCCGCCACAGGCTTATACATTTTTTTCCCAAGCTCCACTATCCTTTTATTTATCCTGTGCAGGTCTTCTATGGATGCAAGCGTCCCGTTTTTTAAAAGGAACATATTGTTGGTATCCGGCTGAATTTCAAAATAATCATAACGCGCGGCTATCTCTTCTATCACCTTTTCCTGCTTTTGTTCAAGAATCGCCTGGTACAACTCTCCCAGATAACACGCCGTTCCCAGAATAAGGCCCTCCCTGTGTTTATTAAGCAGCGAGCGCGGTATTCTTGGCTTCTTATAAAAGTATTCAAGGTGCGAAGCCGATACTATTTTATAAAGGTTTTTCAGCCCTGTCAGGTTTCTGGCAAGAATTATTATATGCCATGGCTTGTCATGGTTTTCGTCCCTGGCGTCCCTGTCGTCAACAAGATACCCTTCCATTCCAAAAATAAGTTTTGCCGCGCCTCTTTTTTCAATTGCTTCAAGATACGCTTCCCTTCTTGGCCTGCCTTTGGGAAAAAGGTCTTTATGCTTTTTTTCATAATAACCCACAAGCCTGTTATAAGCATCCGGAAAAGAATGTACAACCCCGTGGTCCGTTATCGCCAGGGCTGTATGCCCCCATTCAGCTGCTGTTTTTATATAATCATCCAGCGCCATTAATGAATCCATAGCGCTTAATTTGGTGTGCGCGTGAAGTTCCACCCTTTTCTCCGGAGCGTTATCATGCCTTTCCGGCGCTTTAATCCTGTTTATCCTTTTTACTTTCGCGGACAATTCGCCGTCGCGGTCATCATATGAAACTTCCGCGGAAAGCCTTACGTATGAAAGCGCGGAAAGCGCATCCCTTAACCCGTCATTTTCATCAAGAAAGGTGATACACTTTAAAGTATCCGTGTCATCGGTAATGTAAAACTTTGCAATATACGTGCCTTTTTTGTTTTTCAGCTCGCTTATTGCTTCCGCATCCTGGTCAAAAAACACCCTGCCTTCCAGGATATATTTGCCCGCTTCCGATATTGTATTAATCGGCTTAACAGCTCCCTTTATTTCATCTTTTACAAGCACTTTGCTGTCTTTCTCCCGCTTGCCGGTTATTTTTATTGAAGCGGTTTCCGTTTCTGCCGGATGCTGTTCAGCGGGCTGTTCCCCTGCTTTAACCGATGTAATTTCAATATCGCGCCCGAAAAATTCCCTTATACCCTTTCTGATGGAAGCCTGAATCCTGAAATCAGAAAGCTTGCCCGCTATAAATTCATTTTCACAGGTAAGCGCCATGCCGTTTCCCGGAAAAGACGGTTTTGTGCTTAAAAGCCATGTTCGCGCGTCATCAACCCTTTCGGCAAAGAATCCCCATAACTGTTTTATCTGGCTGTCAGACGCTGTGCCGTCCTCAAAATTCAGAATAAACGACACGGGTATTTTCGCATTATTTTCAATGACGCCTTTAAGCGCGCAAAGATATACTGCCGTAACACCCTCTTTAATATCAAGCGTCACTTCAACTTTAAAATCATTCCCTTTGCCGGCAAGCTCCACGCGGTTAAACGATATAAGTTCCGAAGAAGGGTCATCCTTTAAAGCCGGAAGGTTTTCATTCAGGATTTTCTTGGTTTCTTCACTGTCAATTTTAATAATATAAGCTGAAGACATATATACGACCTTTTCGTGATTGTTTTTTTTTACGCCTTACGCGGCTTTATAATACTTTATGCAAAAACCGCACAAGGCTCCGCGCTTTCAAGACATATTATTATACAAAGCCGATTGTTAATTGTCCATTTTTTTTGCCGATAAATATATTGTTCAGATGAACAAATGAAATTTACTTAAAAATTCCTTTTAATAAGTTTTCAGTCCCTTTTTTCTGCAGGGCTGATATTTTATTATTTATTTCCGCCTTAACTTTTTCAATTTCTGCTTCAGTACCTTTCAGAGACGACGCATAACTGCCGGTAACCTTTGCAAGTTCATCTTTATTGCCCTGCGCCTGCTTTAAAAGTTTATCCTTCTCTGATTTTACCGTTTCTTCCACCCGGGCGCCAAGCCGGGCTTTAAGTTCTTCGGCTTTTTTCCCGTACAGCTTTGCCGCGGCTTTTGAGAGCCTGTCTTTTATGTCGGAATTTATCTCTATGTTGGCGCCGTCAGCCCCGTTTTTCAGGGTAAAATCAACCGCAATTCCGTCAATTGAACTTAAGGCCTGATAGGTAAGGTCCGATGTGTTCCCCGCGGAAAAAACCGGGCGGCCTATTTCAGCGCCTCCTTTTATGGAAATAAAATCATCAGTGTTGACAAGTTCCACCTTTGAGCGCATTTCATCAGATGCCATACTTACGTTTCCTAATCCCGCGGTGTATTTGGCCGGAATACCGGAAAGGACAGCCGTAATTGTATCCTTAACGGCATCTCTGTGGTCAATTACGCCGTCCACAGTGACTCTTTGATTACCCCTGACGCCGTTTAGTTTTATGCTTATTGGCAATCCTGTTATGTCCTGCTCACCGGTTAAATCCTTTATCATTCCTGAAATTCCCAGCCCGCCGTTATCAGATGAACCGCCGTTTAATACAATTTTTTTAATCCAGAAGTTCGGATACTGTCTGCCTGAAAATATAATATCAGTCCCGTGCATTCTTTTGATTTGTGCGTATTTTTTCTTCTTTTTTGCGGGTATATACCTGTTGGCAAGCCGCGCGGTGTCAAGCACATTGCGTATCCTTGAATACCATACAGGGCCAATAATCGCTTTTTCTATTTCTGACGGGTTTAACATATTTATATTCATCATTGCCATTGCGTTGTTAATATCCCTTTCCTTTGCTGCGTTTATCTCATTAAGGGAAGATGCAGAAAAAGCATAAAAACTTTCCGCCTGTAATTTTACGCCTTCAAGCTGCTTCTTTGCCTGCTGAAGTTCCGCATATACCCTGTTAAGTTCATCAAGTTTGGCTTTTGCCGCGGGAATGTCCTCAACAGATGCAACTTTTATCCCTTTAAGGCTTTCCGCGGCTTTTTTCATCTCTGCCGCTTTTTTATCAATTTCAACAGCTTTTATGGAATTCAGTAATTCATCTTTTTTCTGCGTGATTTTCCCGCCGGTTTCACCTATCAGCTTATACGATTCAAGGCTTTCTTTAGCGGCTATGTTCAAATTTTCCGCGGACTTAAATTTTTCACCAATATCTTCAAGGCCGGCCACGGGCAGCTTAACGCCCGCCTGTTCTTTTGCCCTTTCAAAAGCTTTTACCCCAAGCCCGTGCGCGAATTCAGCTTTTGCCGCAAGTTTGGCATCCTTTTTTTCAATTGCTTTAAGCCTGGCTTCGGAAAGCTGCCCTGATGTTTTTCTTGCGCCGCCTGTTGTCATACCCTCAACAGATACGGCGTCTATTATTATATTTCCTCCCGGAAGCTGTGAAGTCATAAGGTCAAAATCCGCGTTTTTTGCCTCAAAGAGGTTAATCATCGGATTATTCCTGTCAGCCACAGCAATACCTTCCAGAATAACTTTGCCTTTAAGCGCCTGAATATCAAATTTATCAATTTCAACCTTTGCTTTAAAAATCCTTTCCCCAAAGTTCATTGCCGCGGCTTTAGCCAGAGGGTCAAGAAAGAAAAAACCAAAAACAGATGATAATACAGCAAAAGAGATAAAAGCTATAATTCCGCTTTTCCTGAAAAGTTTCATTCTTCCATCCCCCCTTCAAAAAAATTCCCGGCTTTTAAGGCTTTAATTATTCCGAACTTCTTTACATTTTCCCGCATATTATCCCTGTAGTATTTTATAAGTTTCATGCAGGCAATCCAGACCGGCGCCGTCAGAAAAAGGCCGATTATGAAATCACCCATAATTACCGTATTATTGAACCCGGTAAAAGGAATAAAAGGCAGGTTTGACATGGCCGAGAAAAGAGGTTCCAAAAAAGGCGCGGTCAGCACCGCCCTTCCTATAATATCGCCAAGCGGGTCAATAATAAAAGTAATAAGTTTAAATATTCCCATGAACAGAAAAAACGCCGCTGTATTAACATTTAATAAAAGCACAAAAACAAAGATAATAACCGCGTTAAACGGCGCCAGCAGCAAAAATCCCGCAAACATTCCAAAAATCACCCCAAGAGCTATTTCCCCCGGTTCTTTATTGGAATTAACAATGGAAAGCAGTTTTGTAAGTTCTCCCAGCATGATTACCTCCGAATAGGCAAATATATGGTAAAAGTATGTTTAAAATTTAAATACTTTTTTTATATCTTTCCTTAACCTGTGCTTTATTACGGGCTGAGCTGCCGCGTATTTGATAATTGCAAGCAGATACCCGTATTTATCGCCTGTGTCGCACCTGTCGCCGTCAAATTCATCGGCTATCAGCCCTTCATTTTCCATAACCATCCGCAGCGCGTCTGTCAGCTGTATCTCTCCGTTCTTGCCCGGTTTGGTCTTTTCAATGTATCCAAAAATTGAAGGCGGAAGTATGTACCTGCCCACTATTCCCAGATTGGAAAAAGCCGCCTTAACAGAAGGCTTTTCCGCCATATCGGTTATTTTATACACTTTATCCCCGATTTTTTCCGGTTTTATGATGCCGTAAGAACTTATCATTTCCTTTGCCACGGCCTCCACGCCTATTACATGTTTTTTATATTTTCCCATAGTTTCTATCATCTGTTTCATAACAGGTTTGGCGGAAAAAACAATGTCATCCGGAAGAAACACGGCGAAACTTTCTCCTTTTGTAAAATCTTTTGCGTGCATTATTGCATCGCCAAGCCCTCTTGCTGTTTTCTGGATTACAAAACTTTTTTTGAAATCCGTCGGAATCCTGTTGAATTGTTCCAATATTTCCGGGCTTGCTTTTTTCTTAAGGAATTTTTCCAGCTCCGGTTTCTTGTCAAAATAATCCTTTATGCTGCCTTTTCCCGGAGCAGTTATAAATAAAACTTCCTTTATTCCGGAGTTTAGCGCCTCTTCAATGATGAAATGAATTGAAGGAATGTCAATTATCGGGAGCATCTCTTTTGGAACGGCTTTTGTATAAGGCATAAAACGCGTGCCCATTCCCGCAACAGGTATAACAGCTTTTTTAATCCTCATTTAAGCACCTTTTTCGGTCTCGTATAATATTTGATTAACCTTTGAAGTCAGAAAACTTTTAATCTCGGATGCCCTTTCCATTTTCAAGGCGGCATCAGCGGTTTCAAGGGCGCTTTGAAACTTTATGCTTCTTATCATCTTTTTAACCGAAAGAAGGGAAGCCGCATTGCCCGAAAGTTCGTCAACGCCAAGGCCTATAAGGATGAATGCAAGATAGGGCTGGCCGGCCATTTCCCCGCACACAGAAACCTTAATTCCCTGTTTATGGGCATTTTCCGTTGTCATTTTTATGCTTCTTAAAACAGCGGGGTTCAACCCGTCATATAAATGCGAAACAGCTTCGTTTCCCCTGTCAACCGCCGCGGTGTACTGTATAAGGTCATTTGTCCCTATGCTGAAAAAATCAACGCGTTTCGCGATTTCAGCCGACATCAAAACGGCCGACGGCACCTCTATCATTGTACCGACTTTTATCTGCTCGTCATAAGGGACTTTTTTGCCCTTTAACTCAAACTTAACCTCTTCCAGGATCCTCTTTGCCTCTTCAATTTCCTCAACGACAGATACCATCGGGAACATAATCCTGGCTTTCCCAAAAACAGAAGCCCTGAGTATGGCCCTTAACTGCAGCCTGAAAATGTTCTGATTTGCCAGAGAAAGCCTTATTGCCCTTAATCCAAGGAACGGGTTCTGTTCCGGCATTATTTTAAAATAGGGAAGGAATTTATCCCCTCCAATGTCCATCGTCCTTATTGTAACCGGTTTGTCTCCCATTTTTGACAATACAACTTTATAAGATTCAAACTGTTCCTCTTCGGAAGGCAGATTCATCTTGTTCATGTATATAAATTCCGTCCTGAAAAGACCCACTCCGTCGGCGTTATTTTCTATCACAGCGCCGATTTCCTCCGGAAATTCTATATTGGCTTTTAATTCTATTTTATGTTTGTCAACGGTCACCGCTTCAAGGGTTTTTAACCTTTTTAACATGCGCAGTTTAAGGCTGTATTTCTTCTGCTCTTCCTTATACGCGTTCATGACCTTTGCGCCGGGGTTCACCGCCACAATGCCCTTTTCACCGTCAAGTATAAGAAGGTCTCCCGTATTCAGGGCCGCAGTGATATCGCGTACGCCCACAACCGCCGGAATCTCAAGGGACCTTGCAACTATAGCCGTATGGGAAGTGGCCCCTCCTATTTCCGTTACAAAACCCATCACTTTCCCCTTATCCATTTCAGCGGTATCAGCAGGGGTAAGGTCGTGCGCCACAACGATGTATTTTTCGGAAGGCGCGTCAATTTCATTTGATTTTGATTCGGCAAGGTTTTTTACAATTTTGTCAACAAGCCCCGAAATATCCCTTCCCCTTTCTTTCAGGTAGCTGTCTGATATTTTATTGAAAAATTCGGTGTATTCCTTAAGGACCTGCATCAGGGCGTATTCGGCGTTTACCAGTTCTTTCTTTATTATAGTTTCCGACTTCCCCGCAAACATCTGGTCTTCAAGAAGCATCAGGTATGCGTTAAAGATGTCGGCTTCTGAATTCCCGATATCATAAATAACCTTCTCTTTAATGGACATAATATCTATCTTGGTTTTTTCAACGGCTTTTCTGAGGCGCTGTATTTCCGCGTCCAGTTTTCCGGGCGCAATACTCTCTTTTGCTATTTCAGCGCTTTTCTTGTTAATTACATAGGCCTGCCCGATAACAATACCCGGAGAAGCCGGTATGCCTTTGTACATTATTCCTTCTCCCCAAATTTATTTTCCACTATCTTTACAAGTTTACCCACAGCCTCTTTGGCATCCTGCCCCTCGGCTTTAATTTCAATTTCCATACCCTGCGCGGCAATAAGCGTCATTAAACCCATAATACTTTTACCGTCGGCTTCAACTTCACCGTTTCTGACTTTGATAAGCGATTTGTACTTTTCCGACTCTTTCACAAAGACAGCTACCGCCCTTAAATGAAAGCCAAGTTTATTCACTACTTTTACCTTTTTGCTGTATTCCATAACAATTCTCCCTTAAAAAATGTAGGCTATTATGATGCACACAACCATCAGCACCATTAGTATTCTTGAAACCGATACTTTTCTCTTTAAAGCCGAGACGGTAATAAAAAAAACTCCGGCCAAAAGCAGGCTGTCCACAAAATGGGAAGCAACAAAATATTCATCAGTAGCGGCGTATACGGCCGTAAACATTCCAAGTATTCCCATTCCCGTAATTTTTATACTCTTTAAAATGTCCTGGAACTTTATCCTCTGTATAAGGCCGAAAAGCTGCTGATGCTGGTAATACGCCTTAAACAGCAGAAAATATTTTATTGCCACCTTTGGCACATTATAAATCACAAAAGCTGTCAATACCGCCCAAATCCACAGCCCCGGCTTTGCGGTGCCGCCAAGCATCACAATAACAACGCCGATTAAAAGGGCAAAAGGCTTGATACCTGACCAGAAAAGCGAATCCCCGATTGCGGCCAGGGGCCCCATAATACCCATCTTTGTATTTTCAATTTCACGTTCCTTTGCCTGCGGGTCATTATTGGATACTGTCTCTTCCAGCCTTGCAATAACCCCAAGCGCGGCCGAGCTGAAAAAAATATGTGTATTAAAGAAACCTATATGCCTTTTTAAAGCTCCTGCAAATCCCTGCGGATCTTTATCATAAATTTTCCTTAAAATATTCCTTATGGAAAAAAGAAAACCCGCGTTCTGAAGCCTTTCAAAGTTCCAGGAAGCCTGAAGAAAATTAAGCTTCAGGCCGCTCCACAACAGGTCCCAGGCGCTTATTTTCTTCATCTTATTGCTCCTTCTTTCCCCATACCGAATTATAAACCACAAAAAGCGAAGCGGTTAAGACAGCCGCCAGAAAAAGAAAAACATCCGGCTTTTTGAAGGAAAAAATAACATATGTCACCGCAAAAACAGCGGCAAAAAGCCCTTCGCCCGTTTTGGTTCTGAACATGTCAAATACCACCGCTATTCCGACCGCAGGCATGGCCCAGAAAGCGATGCTTAGCGCGTCTATAATCTGCTCCGGCAGCGTCACATAAATAGCGTTTGCCAGATACACGCCTATTGAGAATACAACCGCGTAGCCGATAAAGTCCCTGATAAGTTTTCCCAAAATTGCGGTTATCTGTATGGCAGAGATGAACGACTCTCTGCCCGCTTTTATTTTATCCTCAAACAAATGCATAACTTTTGTATTGAATTTCCTGTTCCATACATCCATAAGTCCCACAAAATAACCAACCCCTGCCGCACAGAACAGCGCGAACATCAGTACAGGTTCTTTAGAATCTGCCTGTATATGCTGCCCCATGGAAGAAGCAAAAACAGCGGCTGACATGGCAATAGCCGATGCCGAAGGCGGCACATATGCCCCCACAGGCGGAGCGTTTATCCATAATAACTGCGCGATTGCACCCACAAGCACGCCTGTGTAAATATCACCGTTAAACAAATACCCTATCAGGGCTCCGGCAAATATCGGCTGGGAAATAAGCGACATGCCGACAAAATAATTGTCAATTTCCAGCAACGCGCCCACAAAAGCCGCCAGCAGCACCGTATATATATTGATGTCCGTTAAAAAATACTGCAGTTCCATAAATTACGCCCCGCTATTTTTCTATTTTTTCCTTTATTGCCTTAAAAATATCTTTTCTTGAATCCGTGGGCACCATTCTTACTTCAAGATTAACGTTCAGTTCTTTAATGCGCTTAAAAGAAGCCACATCATCCGCATCAACAAAAATCGCGTCATAAAGCTGTATTTTAGACTCGGAAAAGTGCATGCCGCCTATATTTACCTCTCCGACTTTTCCTCCCGCTTCAATCACCGCGCATATATCTTTCGGGCTCTTTACAAGTATAATAGCCCTGTCATCGTCAAATTCCCTGTTTTTTATCTTTACGGCTGCTTCCTTTACTCCTATAATTGACAGGTTTATTTCCGTGGGCGTGGCCATCCTGAAAAGAAACTTCTGCATATCATTTCCGACAACTTCGTCGTTTACCACAATAATATGGTCGGCTTTTAACGCCTGCGCCCAGCCGACAACAACCTGTCCGTGTATAAGCCTGTCGTCAATCCTTGTAAGCAGAATCGGCATTCTTTTTACCTTTTTCCCATCATTGTTTTGACATCAATAATAAGCCTGTCTTTTTTTGACATTATCATTTCCGTAATTTCCGCGGATGTCTTATCAATGTGGTTCATGGCCTCGACAACCATGGGCATATTCACTCCGGTAATAATTTTCACCGCGGGATTTGCGCTGTAAAGGGTGAACGCCGCGTTCATGGGAGTGCCGCCGAACATATCAGCCATGATAACAACCCCGCGCCCGTCATCAGTCTTGTCAACCGCATCCTTTAACTTTTCGGAAAAGGTTTCCATTGTATCGCTCTTTAACAGTGAAAGGGATATGACTTTTTCTTTTCTTCCAACCGTCATAAATACTGTTTCCTTGAGATTATCCGCAAAAGTGTAATGCGTCGCAATAATTATTCCCGCCAAATTATTACCTCCCTTCTCACATGCCTGCCGCTAAATTATCAGCAGTTTCATAACAAGCCTGCCAAGCAGCTCTTCCGAATGACGTATGTAATCCCCGTCATTAAAAAGCTTGCCTTCCACAACCCTGACGCCAAGCCTGCTTATTTCTTCCCTGTCAATCCTGACCGGGTAGGAATTCTCGCGCGCGTACCTTGTAAGAATATCCTGGTGCGCTTCCTTGTTATTTGCCACAACATAATCAAATATCTTTGCGCCGGTATGCTTAAAAATTGCTTTTATGTGGTCCGATACCGTAAAATTGTCAGTTTCTCCCGGCTGTGTCATGATGTTGCATACATATATCTTTGCCGCTTTCTTGTTTGCCAGTATGGCCTCTTTTATTCCCTTTACAAGCAGGTTGGGAATAACGCTTGTATAAAGGCTTCCCGGCCCCATTACCAGCACATCCGCTTTCTTTATTTCTTCAAGTGCGTCCTGATTTGCCTTGCAGTCTTCGGGTATAATGGAGAGCCTTTCTATGACGCCTTTTGCTTCCGGTATTATTGACTCGCCTGTTATTTCCCTTCCATCCTGCATTCTGGCTTTTAAAACCATATTGTCAAAAGAAACGGGAAGAACTTTTCCGTTGATCGCAAGGACTTTGGAGCTTTCTTCAACCCCTTTTGAAAAGTCACCCGCGACATGCGTCATTGCCGTTATGAATATATTTCCAAAACTGTGGCCCGCAAGGTCTTCCCCTTTGTCAAACCTGTACTGAAAAAGTTTGCCAAGAAGGGTTTCCTGATCAGCAAGCGCCACAATGCAGTTTCTTATGTCTCCGGGCGGAATTATCTGGTAGTCTTTTCTTAACCTTCCCGAAGAACCTCCGTCATCCGCCACCGTTACGATAGCGGTGAGATTGGAAGTATATTTTTTCAGGGCTCTTAAAGAGTTCGGAAGCCCGGTTCCTCCTCCAATTGCAACTATACGCGGCCCTCGCCTTAACTTTGCCTTTCTGTAAGCCATATTTATAAATTCTTTTTCCCTGTTGGGCACATACATTGCAAGCACCGAATAGTACGCCCTTCTTATTGCCATGGAAACACCTGCAATAGCAAGCAATATTATTGCCACATCCACAAACTTAAGCCGCTGCAGCCTGTAAAAAAAAGCGTCAAAATTGATGCCTGTTTCTATCCTGAAATTACGAACCAGAGAACCAAGATGGCCTGATAATCCCACGGCAAGCACAATTAAGCTTAAAATCAGCAGGAACACCCACCTTTTAATCCTGATGCCGGGATAAAGCCATTTATCAAATCTTGACATTATTTATTTTCCTTCCCCATATAAACCATCATTTTATCATTCAGTTCTTTTGCCGGATTATGCCCCTTTTGTTTTAACCGCTGGTTCATCGCCGCCACTTCAACAATAATACTTAATGTCCTTCCCGGTTTTACGGGAAGCACTATTTTTGGAATCTGTACGCCGAGTATTTCCTGCGTTTTCTCTTCTATGCCCAGCCTTTCATAATCCTTTCCTTTTTCCCATTCTTCAAGGTGCAGTACCAGGTCCACTTTCTGGGAATCCCTGACAGCGCCCACTCCAAAAAGAGTCCTTACATCTATTATACCCACTCCCCTTATTTCCATGTGGTGCTGCACAACGCTCATGCCCTTTGCTTCCAGTTCGCCTTCCCCAAGCCTTGTGACTTCTATCAAATCATCGGCCACAAGCCTGTGCCCTCTTTTTACCAGTTCCAGGGTCACTTCGCTTTTGCCGATTCCGCTTTTCCCGGAAATAAGCACGCCGACACCGTAAACATCAACAAAAGTGCCGTGCATTGTGATTTTTGGCGCCAGCTTTTTTTCAAGGTATATCATTGTGGCGCTGATGATTTTTGTTGTAAACAGGGATGTTTCAAAAACAGGCGTTTTGTATTTTTTTGCCAGCGATAAAAAACCGGAAGGAGCTTTAAGATTTCTTGAAATTATTACGCACGGGACGTTCTGCTTGAATATCTCGCCCATTACCCTGTCGGCTTTGACACCGCCAAGTTTTTTTATATAAGTAAATTCCGTTTTCCCGAAAACCTGAATACGCTCATAGGGGAAATATCCAAAAAAACCGGCCAGAGCAAGCCCGGGCCGGTTTATATCCGATACCACTATTTTTTTTTTATCAAGATATTCTTCGCCCGCAATAATGCTTAGGCGGAATTTTTCATTATTGTCTTCAAAGAACTCCTTGACGGTTATAAAATCCATCCACTACCTCCTAAGGAGCCGCATTTACTGTTTTGTCTTTTCTTCCTCTTCAATTATCTGAATAACAGCTTCCTTGTCCGATGCCTCAAGTATTTTTTTCCTGTAATATTTATTTTTAAGGAAATTACTTACCCTGGCAAGGGCTTTAAGCATAACGCCTGCCGCGCCTTCCGGAGCAAGAAGAAGGAAGAAAATATTAACCGGCTCTCCGTCAAGGGCGTCGAATTCAACGCCGTTTTTGGAAATAGCAAACGCGCCGATAAGTTCTTTTACGCCTTTTGTTTTGCTGTGAGGAATGGCAATTCCCTGGCCGACGCCGGTGCTGCCAAGTTCTTCCCTTTCAAGAAGGGATTCTATTGTGATATCCTTATCAATTATTGCATTTTTCTTTTTAAGGATTTCTACAATTTCCTCAATGGCCTCTTTTTTGTTTTTGGCCTTAAGGTTAAGTTCAATGCTGTCTTTTTCAAGGAAATCAAGTATTCTCATTTTAATTCCACCTCTGCGTCAGTATTTTGATATGGTTAAACCGAATTTTTTGTCTTTTCTTTTTCTTATCAGGCATACTTTGTTGAAATCAACATTGAAAAAAAGCACCATCTTTTCCGGCGCCATTTCCGCTTCTTCCATGGCTTCTTCCGTGTTCATCGGCTTCGCGGCCATCAGGTCTTCTTCAACAACTTCATTATATTTGTCCCCGCCTGATTTTCCCGAAACAGGCACGCTTGCAAGTATCTTTTCTATTCCCGGCCTTTTTGCGCCTTTTACCGGTTTTACTATTTTATCCTTGTGCTTTTTAATCTGTGTTATAAGCTTGGTTTCCAGCAGGTCAAGGGAAGTATACATATCCTTTGATGTCACTTTGGCGGTAAAAGAATGCTTTTGCCCGTTAAGATTGGCTTCCGCTGAATGGATATACTTATCCACCGAAATCACGATATGAAGCTTGCCGTTTTCTTTAAAATCAAAGTATTCTTCAACTTTCTTGAATCTTTTCTTTGCGTAGTCCGTAATTCCTTTGGTAAGCTCAAGATGCCTTCCGGTAATGTTTATCTCCACGCTACATCCTCCTTATAGGATAATAACATTAAAATATCATATTAAACACCTATTGTCAATTCAGTAAAATATAAAGTTAGTGTATAACAAAGTGTGTAAATTAAGAAAAGAGGGTTTTACTCGCTGTATAATGGTTGCTTTCCTACCACGGAAAAAGACCAAACACAGGAGGAACCCTCTTTATGAAGACATTGTATTTAAG
>Ga0209717_1000219_pt1 | contig 73317 bp, 74 predicted proteins | sample AD_UKC048_MetaG_FD_184418 | JGI IMG/M metagenome (GOLD analysis project Ga0209717, IMG submission 184418) | Active sludge microbial communities of municipal wastewater-treating anaerobic digesters from USA - AD_UKC048_MetaG (SPAdes) (version 2) | ecosystem: Engineered > Bioreactor > Anaerobic >...
AAATGGCCATTGTTAAAAAGGATATCAATACGATCACGATCAAAATGTTTAAGTTGACTAAAGTTTTTGCATTTCATAGATCTTTATTCTAACCGAATAAAGATTGCATTTCAAAAGGGAATCGGGGAATCAAAGAAAATTAAATTTTAATTTTTTTATAACAGATCACTTAAAGTGTACCTGTTTTTCTGCCTATGAATGGTTCAGAAATGACTTTAGTTAAAGAAATTGAGTCATCATCGGATGGTCTAAATATTTCTTTATTTTCAGCGACAAAGATAAAATCAATGTTGTTGTTTTTGATGTTATTAATAATTATTGTAGCTCTTGTTCTTTATAAAGTTGTTTTTATAGCTAACATGCCTTTGAAGTTTTCTTTTTGGCCTTTTTATAGCTTTATCACTACCATTTTTTTAGTTTCTCGCCTTCCATACGCCTATCTCTATAAAGATGATCATGAAAAAAAATATTTAGATTCAGAATATCCCAATGTGAGTGTTGTTATTGCTGCTAAAAACGAAGAAGCTGGTATATTTAAAACCATTGTTACTTGTATAGAGTCTGATTATCCTGGCAAGATAGAATGTATTGTGGTTGATGATGGTTCTACTGACGGTACAAAAAATGAGGTTATAAAGGCCCAGAGTTTTTATGGCAGAAAAATAAAATTAATTTCTTTTGCTAAAAATCAAGGTAAACGTGAAGCTATGACAGTGGGAATTAATGAGGCACTTCATGAAATAATCATTTTTGTTGATTCAGATAGTTTTATTGCGCCTGATGCTATCCGTCATATTACAGAACATTTTTTGGTCGATGAAAAAATTGGAGCTGTTTCTGGAAATACTAAAGTAGAAAATATAAATAAAAATCTATTAACTAAGATGCAATCAATTTTGTATGCCGTGTCTTTTGATGTTTATAAAGCCAGCGAGAGCGTGCATCGTTCAGTTACTTGTTGTCCAGGCTGTTTTTCTGCCTATAGAAAAAACATAATTCAACCCTTATTAAAACAATGGAAAAGCCGGACTTTTTTGGGCTCAAAAAGTACTTTTGGAGATGATCGGGCTTTAACTAATATGGTTTTACAAAACTGGGATGTGGTTTATTGCGAAAAAGCCAAAGCCACCACCATGGTACCAGAAAAATTTAAAGTCTATTGGCGTCAACAATTAAGATGGAAAAAATCATGGATTAGAGAGGGCCTTTTTGCGGCTTTGTTTATTTGGAAAAAAAAGCACCCTTTAGCTGGTTTTGCTTTTTATACCAGCCTTTCTTTTTGTGTGGTGGGCCCGATTTTAGCCAGTAAAGTAATTATAAACAGTATTATGCTACGCAACCCATTGCTTTTAATAATTTTTTTATCTGGTTTTATATTGCTTGGCTTGGTGTTTGCTTTATTTGTGAGTGTTTATCGTGATGCAAAAAACTTTATGTATATGCCTGTAGTTTCTTTTCTTTTTGTTTCTTGTTTTATGTGGCAGATGCTCTATGCTTTGGCAACACTTAAAAAAAATCATTGGGGTACAAGATAATTATGATTATTTTAAATAAAAAATATTTTCACATAATTTTAGTATTAGCGTTTATAAGCATAGTCGTTATTTTTTTGTATCCAACCGGTAATAATCTGTTGATTAAGTTGCGTACTCGTGATTCTTCTCTTAAATATGGTCAAGAAATTATTTATTCATATATCAATGGGGGGGATATACGTATCGCTGATCAAATTTTAGAAAATAAATACGAAATAAGTCGTTTTGAACCAGTAGTTATAGATAATCAAAATTGGACAGAAGATCCCTTTTCCGATATTTACTGGCGTTTTAATTATTATAATTTAGAACCGGTAAGAAACCTTCTTTTTGCTTGGCAAAAAAATAATAAAGAGGTCTATAAAGACAAATTAATAAGTATTACTGAATCTTTTATATACAAGGGTATTGACGGGCCATATTCTTGGGATTATCATGGTGCGGCTTTTAGAACTATGACTCTTATTAATGTTCGGGAAAAATTACGTCAAAAAGGAGAATTGCCCCTAGAATTAGATAATAAGATTTTAGAAACCATAAAAATGCACGGAGATTTTTTAGCTGATCCCGCCCATTTTGAAAAAGAATATAATCATGGTATTGATCAGGCGGCGGCTCTTTATTTATTAGCTGTGAATTTTCCAGATTTACCAGAATCAAATAATTGGCTCAATTTATCTTCGGAAAGAATTATAACAATGCTTAATACTGTCGTGGACGATGATGGGGTTTTGGTTGAAAATTCACCTTATTATCATCTGTATGTTTTAGAAAAATTTTTAGAAATTAATAAATATTTAAAACAAAACCATTTATTTATTAGTGGATTTTCCGAGGAGAAAATTGACAAAATGATTTCTTATGTGGTTTATGTGTTACAACCTGATTTGTCAGTGCCTACTATTGGCGCTTCCATCAAAAGGCAAATTAATCTTTATGGTCTTTATGAAGAAATGGCGACATCACACCCAGAACTATTGTATGTTTTAACTCAAGGAGAAAGGGGGCAAGAACCAGCTAAATTAAATATTCAATATCCGGTTAGCGGAGAAACAATTATGCGTTCAGGTTGGAATAGGGGCGATGATTATGTTAAGCAAACACAACTTATATTTGATGTGGGTAATTATCGAACAAATCACAGTGATCTTGACGCGCTTAGTTTTAGTTTATATAGTCAAGGTCTTGCCCTGATGCCAGATGCTGGTCTTTATTCTTATGAAATTGGACCTTATCGTTCCTATTTTCATGGCACCAGAGCTCATAATACTGTCGTAGTGGATAATAGAGACCAAAACATTGGCAATGAATCGAAAAAAGTTTCTGCGGGATTTTTTGATCAGAGAGATGGCTATGTTTATCAATCTGCTCAACATATTCTTTATGATGGCGTAACCCACAAAAGAGCCATGGTTTTAATTGAAGATTCCACAGTTTTAATATTAGACGATCTAGAGTCTTCTTCGGAACATACTTACGAACAAATGTTTCATCTTTTTCCCGGAGCACAAATTAATTCTGATGATTTAACTTTAAAGGCAAAAGGTAGTTTGTCCGAACAATCATTGACTATACAACAATTTATAACTAATGGCTTAGAATTGCAGATTGCTATTGATGCTAAAAATCCTCTTGATGGTTTATGTTCGTTTGAATATAAGGTTGCTGTTCCCTGCCAGGCAATTTCTTATAAGCAAAAAGGAAAAAATGTCTCATATGTGACGGCGATCAGCCTTGGTACAAATTTAGATGATATTAAGTTTGACCAAGATAGCAAACTTTTAACTGTAACTACAAAAAATAATATTTATAGTTTTAAAATTAATAAAACAAAAAATATTGAAAGAGTTATAGAAGTAAATAAAAAAATTAAAACTTCGTCTTTGTATTCAAATCTTACACCAGTCCCTTCTCTCAATCTTTTAACTGGATGGGAGGCATATAATGAAATCTACGATAATAATATAGAAAATTACGGAAGTTCTGTTGTGGTTAATAAGCAGGAAAAAAGTCTACAGATGACTACACCGACAGATGGCACATTTCTCAGTCTCTCAAAAGATATTGTTTTAGATTTATCTAAACAAAATCTTTATTTTAAAATTAAAGTTGATAAAACTGTTAATTTGCAGGGTCTGGATTTTTATCTTTCCAACGATAATTGGGCAAAATACGCTGTTTTTTATATAAAAGGTAGTGCATATGATGTTAATCGTGATGGCGAATGGTTGCAATTTGGAGTTGGTAAGGGTGATTTAAGAAAAATAGAATTAGGCAATTGGTTCAAAAGTGATAGTACTTTTGATTGGGCTAAGATTGATAGTCTTAAAATAGTGGCCAAATCAAATCAAGGTAAAAATGTTACTTTAAATATTAAAGATTTTTATTTGGCACCAGATCAAAAAGAAGCCAGAGCCATTATTGTTTTTGATGATGGCTGGGATTCGGTTATGGCTGGAGCCGACCTTATGAATAAATATAATTTTAAAGGTAATGTGGCTGTGATAACTAATAGTATTGGTAAAAATAAATATTTAACTTTAGATAATTTAAAAATTTTACAAAATAATTATGGCTGGAATATTGTTAGTCATTCAAGTCTGCACAAAGACGCTGTTGAAACATATGGTAAAGTAAAATTACAAGAATATGAAACTGATATCGGTGATGCCTTGCAATATTTAATTCAAAATGGTCTTAATTCAGCGCCCAATTGGTATATTTACCCAGATGGTAGAACCAATGGCCCATTAAAGACAATAATTAATAAATATTATAAATTTGCCCGGGCAACCACTTATGTTCCCCAAGTATTTCCTTTTGCCGAACCCTTAGAGATTGGTGTTTTTCCAATCTATAGTGATAGAACTCAGTTAGTGGATGTTCATAACTCTCTTAGTGATGCTTTAAAATATAAACAAACTATAATTTTAATGTTTCACAAATTATCAGAAGGAAGTCCTTCTGTGTATACAGAATATTCATTAAGTGATTTCGGTAAAATTTTAAAAGACATTAAAAACCAAGGAATTAAAGTGGTGACTTTATCGGAATTTGATCAAGAATTTAATGTGCCACAAACTGATTTTATTTTACATGAAGCTATACCTGGTCAATTGAAATTGGATATTTCTGTGAGTCAATTATCAGAAAAACCAGAAGGTGCTATAATAAAGACATGGAAAAATTTTATAAATTTTATAAAAAAAATTATTCAAAGTTTAAAATTTTTTTAAAGATAATTATTTTTTTATTATTAATTATTTTTTGTTTCTTAATTATTTTTAAATTTTTAACAGCTACTGACAAAAAACCAAAATTATTTTTTCAATCATCCAATGATTCTTTAACAAAAGATTCTGTTTCTTTGCCTGTTGTTGAGACCAATACTTCGTCAACAGTTTTATTAACCGAAGACTCTCAAGAAGACACCCAAAAAGGTACCCCCAAAGACACTCAAGAAGAAATAAAAAGGCTTTATCCTACTAAAAAAAATGGCAGAGTCTGGTCTGATACATGGTCTAATAATCAAGAGAGAACTTTGACAAGCGGGAAAAGGGATCCTTTTGATAAAGAATTTGTAGTTAGAGGTAATGGCACGGTTTTTATTAATGGGCAAGGTGTTGCTTATTTAGAAGGAGATGCGCCCAGAATGTATGTTTTTGATGCTTCCAAAATTAAAAAATGGACTAATGTTGAAGTTACCATCTACTCCAGACGTATTTCAGAAACCGAAGCTATAAGTTCACAGGGTATTGTGCTTGGGGCTAGAAGTGAACATCAAGATGCGACTAAGGAAAATCCTTGTTTGGGAGCAACATATTATGGCAGATTGCTTTACGATGGAAGAGCTGTTTTTCAAAAGGAAGTGATTCATGGTGGTTTATATAGTGTTAATAAGCCTGGAGAAAAAAATATGGCTGTCTGGAATACAGAGGACGGCACTTTGCCTAGAAATATTTGGATTGGGGTTAAATTTATAGTAAAAAATAATCTTGATGGGCAATCAGTAAAACTAGAACTTTATCGTGATTTAACAGATGGCTATCGGGGCGGTACTTGGGAAAAAGTTGCTGAATACATAGATAATGGTAATTGGGCACAAGTTGATTCTGAAGTGGATGTAGCTTCTATTTGTGGTTATTCGGCTGATAAAATATTATCAGAAGCAGGTACTTCTGTATTTGTAAGAAATGACAAAATTGAAAGCACTGAATATAAATGGTTTAGTGTTAGAGAGATTGAATGAGTTTAATTTTTAGTAATTAGTAATATGGTTACTTAAATAGGTGCAAATGTTTTTTAATCATTGGAGTTTAACAAATAAAGCGACGCGCAAAGCGTCTTTTTAAGTTTTTTTAGTTTATTGATGTCTAAACGCAGGAGTGGTAAAATTAAATCATGATACAAGATCTTTTTGATCAACAATTAAATACTAATCTGTTAAATACAGCTCCTTTGGCCGATCGAATACGTCCTAAAAAATTGGATGATTTTTTGGGACAGGAAGAAATTATTGGTCCAGGCACACTTTTGCGCTGGGCCATAGAAACTGATGATTTGCCTTCAATAATTTTTTGGGGTCCGCCGGGTTCTGGCAAAACAACTTTAGCTAGTATTATTGCTAAAACAACCAATTCATATTTTGTTGAGCTTTCTGGTGTCTCTTCCGGAGTTAAAGATTTACGACAGGTAATTGATGAGGCTAAAGAAAAACGCAAATATCAAAATCAAAGAACTATTCTTTTTGTGGATGAAATTCATCGTTGGAACAAAGCCCAGCAAGATAGTCTTTTGCCCTTTGTAGAAAAGGGGATTATCACTTTAATTGGCGCTACTACAGAGAATCCTTCTTTTGAAGTGATTACTCCTTTAATTTCTCGCTCGAGAGTTTATGTTTTAAAACCACTTTCACCTATAAATTTAAAATTAATTATTAATCGCGCGCTTAAAGACAAAGAATTCGGTTTAGGAAAATATGAAAGTAAAATAGACCAAGAGGCCGAAGAATTTTTAATCAGAACTGCCAATGGTGATGCCCGAGTAATTTTAAACGCTCTGGAGGTGGCTGTAAAAAATACTGGCGCAGATATTTCTGGCCAGCATATTGTTGATCAGAAATTAATTAGCGAAGCCTTGCAACACAAAGCTCTGTTGTATGATAAAGATGGTGAGGAACATTATAATATTATTTCTGCTTTGCATAAATCTATGCGCGGGGGTGATGCTAATGCTTCTCTTTATTGGTTAGCCAGAATGCTCGAGGCAGGTGAAGATCCTCTATATATTGCTCGCCGTTTGGTTCGCTTTGCTGCTGAAGATGTTGGTTTGGCTGATAATTTTGCTGTGGTGTTGGCCAATGCTGTTTTTGATGTTTGCCACAAAATTGGCATGCCCGAATGCTCTGTTCATTTGGCCCAATTAGTTATTTATTTAGCTCAAGCTAAAAAAAGTGTCAATGCTTATTTAGCTTATGGCGAAGCTGTTAAAGATGTACAAAAATTTGGTCAACTACCCGTGCCCATTCATTTGCGCAATGCCCCGACCAAGTTGATGAAAGATTTAAATTATGGTAAAGATTATAAATATACTCCGCTTGAAGATTCAAGTGAGCAAACTTATTTACCAGAAAAAATGCAAGATAGAAAGTATCTAAAATAATTTAATAATTATTATTTTTTTATATTTAAATTATGGTTGAATCATTAGAAAAAATAAATAAAAGTGAAAAAAAAGAATCGGTCAGATTGCATAATTATTTAGAAAATTACAGTAGTGAAGAACTGTTAGAAAATGTTTTTAATGTTATTAAAACAGAAAGCCACCCTCCTTATTACGAATTATATTTGAAAAAATTGAATTTACTTGTAATGGCTTTGGATGAAGAAATAAAAAATGCTTTACGTGAAAGAATAGAAAATTATCGTATAAAAGTGGCAGAATTACAAGAAAAAATTCCACAATATATTGAAAGACTAAAATCGTGGGTGGCCACTAATAATTATATTACCAAACAAAATCCAGAAAGTGTTGATTTATATTTTTATGATAAAATTTTAATCAAAGGTACTTCTGAAATTTTTGCACAGCTTGGAGAAAATAGATTCCACCCGGAATTTAATGTTATTTCTGTTGATGAAATTAATTTAGTAAATGTAAATATTATTTTTCATGAATATATGCATAGTCTTGCATTTGATAAAGAAAATAAAAATTGTGGTTTTAGAAAATTAGGAATTGATCAAATGGCTGAAGGTAATCGATGGTTGGACGAAGGCATAACTGTTATGGGTGAATTAGAAACATGCCCTGAGAATTTTATCTCTAAAATTTTTGTTAATCGTGATGAGTATGCGTCGTATCTTTGGTTAGTTAAAACATATATGCAAGAGTTAAAAATTTCTAAAGAGGAACTTTTTAGAGCTTATTTTGGCGAGGGAAATTATCGTCTTTTGTTAGAACAAAAAAATCAAAAACGTTTTGGATGTTCTATTGATAAACTGGAAAGTTTGTTTATTGGTTATGGCCCTGAAAATGAAAAAATAATGCTTGATATAATTAAGGGGAAAAAAGTTGTTTTAGAGGCGATAGAAGGCTCGGGGGTTGATATACAATATACAAACTTAAAAAAAATATTTTCTAATATTGATTTAATTATTAAACCAAGACCAACATTTAAAATTGAATAGAGACTCCATTTAAAATGTAGGACGATTAAAATAAGATTTTGTTTGACATATCTTTTTAAAAAAAATATAATATTCTTATTGATACATTTTGCCCAGGTGGTGAAACTGGTATACACTCAAGACTTAAAATCTTGCGGTCGCAAGGCCATGCGGGTTCGACCCCCGCCCTGGGCAAATTAAAGGCCAGCTGTTTTTACAGTTGGTTTTTAATTTTGTTGTCATCCCAGACCATATCGGGGATCCAGGATTTTAATTTGCTTAATTTAAGTTTTTGTTATAAAATTAAACCAATATAAATAATAAAAAAAGTTGTTTTTATGTTTAATCACATAATAAGTTTATTTATTGCTAATTTTTTAGCTATTTATTCTTTTCGTTTTTTTCTAACCGCTAAGGTTCTATTAATAGATAAGAAAATATTGAGTTCCGATTACCATCATCCTATTTGGGTGAATGTAATAAATTTTCTTGAAGCGACTATTTTTGTAGTTTTCTCACTTTTTAACAAAGATATTATATTTTTGAATTATTTGCTAGTGGCGGTTTTTCTTTCTTTAATTTATGCTCTTTTATTAAAGATTGAGTACATAAAAATAATTAAGGCAAATTATAGATACAACTGGCAACGTCTTGGTTATTTAATTCATTATAAAATTATCTTTTTAAATCAAACGGCACAAAAAGTTCATAAAATTATAAAGATGATAATTATATTTTTAATAGTATTACCAATTATTTATAAAATAATGAATATATTTTTTTGAGTAAAAATATGAAAACAGATATTAATAAGGTGTCTGTCACATCAGACAAAATGGAAAAAATAATTTCTCTGTGCAAGAGGCGCGGTTTTGTTTTTCCAGGTTCAGAAATTTATGGCGGTCTGCAAGGATTTTATGATTATGGTCCTTTGGGGGTAGAGATGAAAAATAATTTAAAAAAACTTTGGTGGCAATGGATGACGCGCCAACATGAAAATATTGTTGGCCTTGATGGCGCCATAATTACTAACCCCAAAGTTTGGGAAGCTTCTGGCCATCTAAAAAGTTTTGTTGACCCACTGGTTGAATGCAAGAAATGTCATCATCGTTTTAAAGCTGATGATTTGGCTGAAGAAATGAAAAAATGTCCAGATTGTGCTGGAGAATTAACCGCGCCACGGATGTATAACACTTTAGTGCCAACCGAACTGGGAGTGATTGAGAGTGAAAAGACCAAAGCCTATCTCAGGGGTGAAGCCTGCCAAACAATTTATTTGAATTATAAAAATGTTTTAAATTCTACACGTGGCTTAAAAATTCCTTTTGGTATTTGTCAAATTGGCAAAGCTTTTCGCAATGAAGTTACTCCGGGTAATTTTCTTTTTCGCCAAAGAGAATTTGAACAATGGGATTTGCAATGGTTTTGTCATCCGGATGAAATGGCCAAGTGGTTTGCATATTGGAAAAACGAAAGAATGAATTGGTATCAAGCAATTTTTACGCATCCAGAAAATCTTGGTTTTTATGAACATGAAAAATTAGCTCATTATGCTAAAAAAGCTTTTGATATAGAATATCTGGCTTCACCAATTGGCAAAGAAATGGAGGGCCTTCATTGGCGCGGGGATTGGGATTTATCTAATCACGCTAAATTTTCTGGTGAAGATTTGAGTTATTTTGATGCAGAAAAAAATGAAAAATTTGTGCCCCACATTGTAGAAACTTCTGGCGGAGTTGATCGCACATTTTTGTTTTTATTGCTTGACGCCTATACAGAAGAAGAGGGCAGAGTGGTTTTAAAATTAAATTACAAAATCGCACCATACAAAGTCGCAGTTTTTCCGCTTTTAGCCAACAAACCTCAACTTGTTGAAAAAGCCAAAGAGATTTATAACAATTTAAAAAAAGAATTTAATGTCGCCTGGGACGAACGCGGTAATATTGGCAAAAGATATTATTCTCAAGATGAAATTGGCACTCCATTTTGCGTCACCATTGATTTTGATTCTCTGGAAGACAAAAAAGTGACCATACGCGATAGAGACACCATGAAGCAAGAACGTGTTGCTGTAGAAGATTTACACAATTACTTAACAAAAGTATTGTCATCCTAAATTTGATTTAGGATCCAGAAAATTATGAAGAAAGCTTTATTGTCATTGATGTACAAAAGGGTTTTTTAAATCTTGCCACAAAAAATTTTCCAGTTAAAATTAAAAAGTATTTAGAACAAAATAAACATAAATTTGATTTAATTTTGTTTACTCAATATTTAAATCGACTCAATAGTCAATTTGTTAAATTTTTTAATTGGCGTGGCTTTATTGATAAAAAAGAAAATGATTTATGTGAAGAAATTAAATCCTTTATTAGCAAAAATAATTTATTTAAGAAGTATACTTACGGCAGTTTTGTGGATGATAAATTATTAAAAATTTTAAAGAAAAATAAAATTGAAGAAGTGTATCTTGTGGGCATTGCTACAGAAAATTGTGTTTTAAATTTTGCTAGGGATGCTTTTGATAGGGGATTCAAAATTACAGTTTTAAAAAACTACTGCTTAAGCGATTCTGATAAAAAATTACACAAAGCAGCTTTGAAAATTATTAAAAACAATATTGGGGAAGTCAAATAAATTTTATGCAAAAATATACTTTAAAAAATAAAACCAGAGTAATTTTAACGCCACTTAAAGGCACCAAGGCAGTGACGATTTTGGTTTTATATGGCGTGGGTTCGCGTTATGAAAGTGAAGAATTGGCTGGCATGTCGCATTTTTTAGAACACATGATGTTTAAAGGTACAACTAAAAGACCAAACACTCTGGCCTTGTCCAAAGAATTGGATCAAGTGGGGGCGCAATTTAATGCCTACACTGGTAAAGATCAAACAGGTTATTGGATTAAAGTTAATAGTGAACATTTAGATTTGGGTTTAGATATGCTTTCAGACATGCTCCATAATTCTAAATTTGACGCTGAAGAATTAAACAGAGAAAAAGGCACGATTATAGAAGAAATAAATATGTATGAAGATACTCCAGCCAGACACGTGGAGAGTTTGTTAGAAGAAATAGTTTTTAAAGGTAATACCTTGGCTCGTGATATTGCTGGTTCTAAAAAAACTGTCTCGTCTACTACCAGAGAAAAAATGTTGGCCTATTGGCAAAAAAAATATAGTCCTCAAAGTTGCGTCATTAGTATTGCTGGTAAATTTAATCTTAATCAACTTAAAAAAAATCTTGTTAAATATTTTGGCCAGGAAATGTCTCAGAGTAAAAAAAATAGTTTTGTTAAGTTCCGAGAATTTCAAAACAAACCGCAGCTTAAATTACAATACAAAAAAACAGAGCAAGTGCATCTTTCTTTTGGTTTTACTGGGCCGAAATTAGCTGATAAAGATTTAATGGCCACGCAACTTTTGTCAGTTATTTTAGGTGGTTCGATGAGTTCCAGATTATTTATCAATATTCGCGAACGCCATGGTCTTTGTTATTATATTCGCGCCAGTCATGATCCTGTGCAAGATACGGGAATTTTTAATATTTCCGCTGGTCTTGATAAAAAAAGAATATTTACCGCTATCGAATTAATCTTGGAAGAAATAAGAAAAACTAAAAATCAAGGTATTACACTCGAAGAATTGAGTAAAGCCAAAGAATTTTTAAAAGGCCATTTAATTTTAGAAATGGAAGATTCCAGTAGTGTTGCCGATTGGTATGGCCGGCAGGAATTAATGTTAAATAAAACTAAAACGCCAGAAGAAAAAATTAAACAATTAATGGCTGTTAAAAAAACCTTTATTGATGCTGTGGCCAAGAAAATTTTTCAAACCAGCAAATTAAACCTGGCTTTAATTGGACCGTTTAAAAAGGAACAAGAATTTTTAAAATTACTTAAAATATAACAAATACAATTCTTAATTTCTAATTTTGAATTTTAAAATAAATCTTAATTTTATAATTTTTAAAATTGAAATATTATAAAATTATTTCAAAATTCCAAAATTAAAAATTCAAAATTTTAATCCTATGTCTTCTCAAACCTCTATTTCTTACACCTCAATTTTCCGCGTGGTGGCCGTACTTTTAGCACTTTTTGTTGCCTATGTAATTCGCGATGTTATTGGGTTATTATTTGTAGCCATAGTCATTGCGGCGGCTTTGGATCCTTTTGTAGATTATTTGCAAAAACATAAAATTCCGCGCTCAGTTTCTATTTTAGTGATTTTTTTAATTACTTTGTCATTATTTAGTTTGGTGATTGTATTACTAATCCCACCCATTTCAGAACAAGTGGGACAATTAGCCAGAAACTTACCGGATTATTATGAAAAAGTGGCCTTAGGTTTTAATCGTTTAGGTTCTGATGGATCAGGCTCATCAGTCCCAGCAACTCTGCCGGACGCTCTTTCAAGTCTTAGTTCTAATTTGGCTGGTGCCACTGGTGGAGTGTTTACTACTTTAACAGGAATTTTTGGTGGTTTGATATCTCTGGTTTCTTTATTAGTGATTGTTTTTTATTTAATGGTCCAAGAAGATGGTATTAAATATTATGTTAAACAAATTGTTCCAGAAAAATATAAAAAATATTCACTTGATTTATTTGATCGCATTCAAAATAAACTGGGTTTGTGGCTAAGAGGACAATTAATTTTGTGTTTGATGGTTGGTTTAGCAGTTTATATTGGTTTAACAATTTTAGGAGTTAAATATGCATTACTCTTGGGTTTTGTGGCAGCTATTACGGAAATAATACCTTATGTTGGTCCATTTATTGGGGCTATTCCAGGTGTCTTTATTGCTTTTTCAGATTCTCTAACGAAAGTTTTGTTGGTAGTTTTGGTATATTTTATTGTTCAACAACTAGAAAATAGTGTTTTGGTACCGAAAGTAATGCAAAAATCAGTGGGCTTGGATGCTGTGGTGGTTGTGGTGGCAATTTTAGTTGGTGGTTCACTTGGCGGAATTGTAGGTGCCCTTTTAGCAGTACCAGTGGCAGTCATTGTTGAAGTTGTTGCTGTAGACTTTATTAATAAAAAATATCCTCAAGCTTAATATGTTATATATAGTCGCTACACCAATTGGCAATTTGGAAGACATAACATTGCGTGCGCTTAGAATTTTTAAGAGTGTTGATTATATTTTATGTGAAGATACGCGCGTCACCAAAAAACTTTTAGATCATTATGAAATTTATCCTATCAAATCTTTGGTCAAAGACCAAAGTGCCAAGCAATTTGACAGGCTAAATAAAAAATTAATTAGTTATCATCAGCATAGTAGTGACAAAAAGATTCAGGAAATTCTTGAATTAATAAAAAATAATAATGTAGCATTAGTCACTGATGCTGGTACACCAGGTATTTCTGATCCGGGAAATAAATTGATTGCGCGTTTGGTAGAGACGAGGCATTGCCTCGTTTCTTCTAATACCAACATTGTACCTGTCCCTGGCCCCTCGGCTTTAATTACCGCACTTTCTATTTCTGGTTTGCCAACTGATAAATTTATTTTTAAAGGTTTTGTGCCTCATAAAAAAGGCCGTGAAACTTTTTTGCGTCAGGTTTTAGATTCAGAAGAGACTGTGGTTTTTTATGAATCCTGTCATCGAATTTTAAAAACACTTTCCGCGCTATGTTATCCGTCTTTTTGTCATTCCCGCGAAAGCGGGAATCCAGAAAAAGATAACTGGATCCCCGATCAAGTCAGGGATGACAAAAAAGAAAAACACCTTGTTGTCTGTCGTGAACTAACTAAAAAATTTGAAACTATTTATCGTGGCACTGCTAATGAAATTTTAGAACAAATAAAAAAGGACTTCCCGACGGGAAATCCTAAAGGCGAATTTGTCGTGATTAGTGGTTAAAATTGTCACTTAATCACAAACGCAGAAATCAATTTGAAATATTGATTTAATATCAATAAACCCACCAAGATGCAAATAATACAAAACCCTTGAAAACCAATAATTGGTGGACGACCAAACTCTGTGGCTCTCTCGATGTTTTTATTAATAATTAAACCCGCTACTCCTAATATCAAAAAAATAATGCCAAAAAAAAGATTCCACATAGTTCCTCCTGTTGTTGGATTACGAAATTTTAAAACCTTTTTATGTCTAATAAATTTTATCTTACCACAACTCTGCCTTATGTCAATGCTGAACCACACATTGGTTTTGCTTTGGAAATTATTCAAGCCGATGTTCTAGCGCGCTGGCACAGATTTTTAGGTCAGGAAGTTTTTTTTAATACTGGCACAGATGAACATGGTTTGAAAATTTATCGTAAAGCTTTGGCAGAAAATAAAACTCCCCAAGATTATTGCAATGAATACGCCACCAAATTTGATAATTTAAAAAGTGCTTTAAATTTAAGTTATAATAATTTTATCCGCACTACTGATGAACACCACACCAAGGCGGCCCAGGAGTTTTGGCAACGTTGCGAGAAAAATGGTGATATCTACAAAAAAAATTATAGCGTAAAATATTGTGTGGGTTGTGAACTAGAAAAAACCGAATCAGAACTGGTTAATAACAAATGTCCAATTCATCCAAATTTAGACTTGGAATTAATTGCTGAAGAAAATTATTTTTTTAGTTTTTCCAAATATCAAGATAAACTTTTAGAATTATATAAAAATAACCCAGAGTTTGTTGTGCCTACCCATCGCTTGCATGAAATAAAAAATTTTGTGGAGGGCGGTTTAGAAGATTTTAGTATTTCTCGATTGAAAGAAAAAATGCCATGGGGCATTTCTGTGCCAGGCGATGAAAACCATGTGATGTATGTTTGGTTTGACGCTTTGGTTAATTATATTTCCTGTCTGGGTTGGCCAGATGATGAAAAAAAGTTTAAAGAATTTTGGCCAGGAACGCAAGTGGCAGGCAAAGATAATTTACGTCAACAAACTGCCATGTGGCAAGCCATGTTAATGTCTGCTGGTTTACCAAATTCCAAACAAATTTTTATTCATGGTTTTATCACTGCTGGTGGAGAAAAAATGAGTAAATCACTTGGCAATGTGGTTAACCCTTTTGAGTTAGTTGAAAAATATGGCACTGATGCTATACGTTATTATCTTTTAGCAAAACTTCCACCATATGAAGATGGTGATTATACTGAAGAAAAATTTAAAGAAGCCTATACTGCTGACCTTTGCAACGGCCTTGGCAACCTTGTCTCGCGATTTTCTAATCTAATCGAAAAGAATAATCTTACTTTGCCATCCCGACGAAAGTCGGGATCCAGCAATATTGATGGTAATCAATTGTCAAAAACATTTTCCGACAAATTATCTCACTATAAATTCAATGAAGCCCTAGAAGTTCTCTGGGCCAAACTTCGTGCTTGTGATGAAACAATTACCAAAACAGAACCTTGGAAAATTAAAGATCAAGAAAAACTCAAAGAAATTTTAGAGCCTATTGCAGAGGATATTTTAAATGTGGCCATTTTGCTCCAACCCTTTATGCCTAGTACGGCTGAAAAAATAATCAAGACTTTTACAGCAGAAAAAATTGTCAAAAGCGAACCATTATTTCCAAGAATATAATACGAATTATTACAAATTATTTGCGAATTATATTAATTGAATTTTATTCGCACAATTCGCAAATAATTCGCTAATAATTAGCATAAAAACTTATGACCATTTTAGATTTCATTCTCATTATTATTCTTTTTTTCTTCACCTTTTCTGGCTTTTGGTTTGGTTTAATCCACACGCTTGGAGCGCTTGTTGGCACTATTGCTGGCGTTTTAATTGCTGGTCATTATTTTGAAACTGGCACCAGTTTAATTAGTCCCATATTTATGGGTAATACTAATTTGGCCAGAATTGTGGCTTTTATTTTAATTTTTATTATTGTCAATCGTTTGGTTGGTTTAGTTTTTTGGCTTATCAATAAATTGTTTAATGTCATTGCTATTATTCCATTTTTAAAAACCATCAACCGTTTGGCTGGAGCAGTACTTGGTTTTTTAGAAGGTTCTTTGGTTTTAGGGGTAGTCATAATTATGATTGGTAAATTTCCTTTTGCAAATTTTATTATTCCAGCCATTGATGTTTCTAAAGTAGCTAAATATCTAATTTCTGTGGGCAAAATTCTCATGCCTCTTCTGCCAGAAATTGTTAAACATGCGCAATCATTTATTAAATAATTCGTTTACCCACCTGCGCTCCATGGCGACCAATTATCGCTCCGGCGGATAAACTCCAGTTTTAAAATAATATTATCTTAAAAATAAGAACCTGCCCCTGCCTAGCCAGCAGGCAGTCGCCGTAGTCCAATTATGAAAATAGTTGTGATAGAAAATCGGCGAAGGCGGGCAAAGATTATGCCACTAATCGATTCTCACTGCCATCTAAATTCTAAGGAATTTGAGAATAACTATAAAGAAATAATTGCCGATTGTCTTGAAAAAGAAATCGGTCTTCTTAACATTGGCGCGGATTTTGAAACCTCCAAACGCGCTGTAGAAATTGCTAGCGAGTATCCCAATAAACCAATTTACGCTTCTATTGGTATGCACCCAGAAAGCATTCAGGAAAATTTTGATGCTGAAAAATTTCAAAAATTAATTAACCCCAAAACCGTGGCTGTTGGTGAAATCGGTTTAGAATATTTTTTTGATAATAAGCAGGAATTAAAGGAAAAACAACAAGAATTATTTAGACAACAATTAAATTTTGCCATAAAAAATAATTTACCAGTAATTTTACACGCCCGTGGTTCAAAATTAAATCCCTACGATGTATATGAGGACATGTTAGATATTTTAAAAAAACAGGAACCTGCCCGCCGGAGCGATAATTGGTCGCGATGGAGCGAAGGCGGGGAGAAGGGTGTCGTCCACTGTTTTAGCGCTAGCCAGGAAATCGCTCAAAAATTTCTTGATCTGGGTTTTTATATTGGCCTAACTGGTTTAATTACCTTTAAAAACAAATCAGTTGACAGTTTGCGCCAAACTGTTAAAATGATTCCTTTGGAGCGTCTTTTAGTGGAAACCGACACGCCATATATGACCCCAGAACCACACAGGGGTGAGAAAAATTTGCCCCAATACACTGAATTTGTGGCCAGGAAACTAGCCGCAATAAAAGGTGTGAGTTATACAGAAATTTGTAAAATCACCACAGAAAATTTTAAAAAATTGTTTTTAAAAAAATAATTTGTTCGCTCCAGTCTCCTGACTGGAGCGGCAATGCTTCCTTAATGTAAAAGATTTTAATTACATTATTGAACATAAAGCCTCCAGTCAGGAGACATGGAGGCAACATAGTTATGCCCATCCCTCGCACCGACAAACTCAACAAAGAATTTCAACATTTGATTGCCGAATTTGTGACAAGAGAACTAGATTTACCGATTGATTTTTTAGTTACTATTACTCATGTAGCCATAGATGGTGGATTATCTGAAGCTAGAATTTGGCTTTCTGTTTTACCTTTTGAAAAATCAGAAATAGCCATTGGTGAATTAATTAAAAATAAGCAAAACTTGGTTAATTATTTAAACAAAAATTTAAGCATTAGAAGAATTCCACGTTTATTGTTTTTAATAGATGAAACAGAACAAGAAGCCACAGAGTTGGAGAAAATAATTAACAAAAATTAGAAATGACAACCACCGTAAAAAACATGTCCAACTTGAGCCCTACCATTGTTAACCAAATCTTCGACGCCGTTAAAAGCGCCAATAATATTCTTTTAGTTTCTCATATTCATCCAGATGGTGATTCGCTGAGTTCCATGTTGGCTTTTTATAAATTTTTATTAAAAAATGATAAACAAGCTACCATGTTTGTGGCCGACAACTTGCCACCAGATTTTAATTTTTTAGTTAATTTTAATCAGATAGAAACTAATTTTGTTAATTTAAAAAATGAAAAATTTGATTTAATTGTTTTTCTAGATTGCGGAGATTATGAGAGGAGTGGGCTTAAAGATCATCAAGAAAAAATAACCAATACTCAAACTATCAATATCGATCATCATTATTCTAATAATAAATTTGCTAATGTTAATTTGGTCATGCCCAGCATGTCTTCTACAGCAGAAATTTTGTTCCACTTTTTTGAACAGATAAATTTTATTTTAGATATTAATGTGGCCAGTTTGCTTTTAACTGGTATTCTAACAGACACCAATTTTTTTGTTTATTCTAATGCCAATGCCGTAACTTTAAAAGTGGCTGGAGAGTTAATAAAATTGGGCGCTAAAACCAATGTTGTTTTAGAGAATGTTTATCAAGGCCTGCCTTACAAAAGTTTAAAAATTTTTGGTAAGGCTCTGGCTCGTTTGAATATTAATCAAGAAAATAAATTAGCTACCACAGCTATTTTTTTAGATGATTTGGAGGAAAGCAGAGTTACGAGTGATGATTTGGAAGGTTTGAATGATCATTTGAATAGAATGTTTGATGTCGAAGGAACTTGTGTGTTTAAAGAAGCTGAAAATGGGTTAATTAAAGGCAGTTTACGCACCATGAAAAACAATGTCGATGTTTCGCTATTTGCTCAAAAATATGGTGGTGGAGGACATAAAAAAGCGGCTGGCTTTAAAACTGCTGGTAAAATTGTTAAAACAGAAGAAGGAGGGTGGAAGATAGAAAAGACAAATTTTTAATTTCTAATTTTGAATTTTTAAAAATTAAAATATTCAAAATTATTTCAAAATTGTAAAATTAAAAATTAAAAATTTTTTAAACTTGACTCTTAATAAAACACCATATAATATATAAACATATGAATCTCATACCTACTGTTATTGAAAAAACCAATTTAGGTGAACGAGCCTATGATATTTATTCTCGTTTGCTTAAGGACCGCATAATTTTTTTAGGCTCGGCTATTGATGACGCAATAGCCAACACTGTCATTGCCCAATTGCTTTTTTTAGATTCGGAAGATAATAAAAAAGATATCAAATTATATATTAATTCCCCGGGTGGTTCGGTTACTGCAGGCCTGGCCATTTATGACACTATGCAATATGTTAAAGCTGATGTTTCCACAATTTGCGTGGGGACTGCTGCCTCGATGGGCGCCGTAATTTTGGCTGCTGGAGCCAAAGGTAAGAGATTGGCTTTGCCCAATGCGGAAATAATGTTGCATCAAGTTATGGGCGGAGCTGAAGGTCAAGCTATTGATATAAAAATTAGGGCTGAACATATTTTAAAAGTTAAAGATAAATTAAATAAAATTTTAGCCGAACATATTGGCCAAAGTTTAGATAAAATAGAGAAAGATTCTGATCGCGATTTTTTTATGACTGCTGAAGAAGCTAAAAAATATGGTTTAATAGACAAGATAATTAAATAATAAATTTATAACTTATAGATGGAGGTAGGTAATGACTGGACAAAATATTCGACTGGCTGTGATTTTTTTGGTTATTACAGAAGATTCCCATGGTAAAAAAATAATTGCCATTGGTAAAAAAAGATCAAACTCGCCCAAATTTATGGCTGGTTGTTGGCATATTCCTGGTGGCACTAGTTGTTTAAGTGATTATCTTAATTTAAAATCTTTTGCCGAGCTTATTCAAAGAATTGCCGAACGAGAAGCTAAAGAAGAATTGGGTGTTGAAGTTGATTTTAAAAAAATTCTCCATTCACAGGCAATTATAAAGCCAGATAAAGGCGAATTTTTGCAAATGGTCTACGTGCTTTGTCGTCCGGTAGATAATTCACAAATAAATTTAAAGCACGGCAGCGATTTAGAAGATGCTAAATGGGTGCCTTTTAATAAAGTTTTAGAATATTTGGATGTCAAAGCCATTGAGCATCTGCCTGATGGTATCAAATTATTTATTACTTCTTTTGTTTAAAAAACGGAGGCAAGCAATGGGTAATGCACAATTATCTCTAGGTTTGGTTATTATCAATACTCAACAGGAAATTTTGCTGATCAGAAAAAAAGATGAAAAACGATGGCATCTTTGCTGGTGTGAAATGAAAATTGGAGAGTCATTTAAAAATGCGATTAAAAAATCTATGAGAGAGTTTTTTTCTGTTATTGGTGCAGAAATTGGTGGTGTGGTTTATTTAGGGACTTCTGTCCTTCAAGAAGAGTATCTTATTGGAGGAGAAAATTCAGTTTCGATTCTTGTGCAAGTGATTATACAGAGACCAAAAAAAATTATAACCCCCAAATGGTGGGAAGCTAAATGGTTTTCAATTAAAGGATTGTCTAAACAAAACAATGTTGCATCCTGGCTTGGGGAAGAACTCGACAGGTTAAGCAGAAGAATTGGAAAAACGGATGGGAATCTTCTTACGGTGGATGATTTTGATCCAGAATCTTTTGAAATAACAAAAACTTTGTTAAAAGATATGGAAGCATTGAATGACGATAGAGAGCCGGAATGGCCTGGCGATCGTTAATTGCAAAAAAAATATATCTTTACACCGAGCGCGATTTGCTCGGTTTTTTATTTTATCTTGCCAAAAAAACTTTTTAATGCTATAATTAAAATATTAAAAATTAATTACTTCCAAAAATATAAAAATAAGGGATTAGAAAAGATTTTTGGCTAACATTAGTATAAATTATTTTGAATTTTTTAAATACAATTAGCTGCTATGAAATCAGTTTTTGACTTATCAAACATTTTAAATATAAATTATCTTTTAGATAAAAAAATCTAATATTTTTTGTTGTCTATTTTTGATTGCTAATTTTAAAATTAATTCAATAACAATTTAATTAAAATCTTTTTAAACTCCCATGATTGAAATTTTTTATATTTCAGGAAATCAGGGAGTTTTATGATACTTTATTTAATTATTGGTTTAGTAGCGGGACTTGGCGGAGGTTATTTAATTCGTCGTTATGTTGCCAGTCGCTACGCTGAAAATGCTGAAGCTAAGGCCGAAAAAATTTTGGAAGAAGCTAAAAATAAACAAAGAGATTTATTGATTGAAGCTAAAGATAAGGCTTTAAAAATTATCGATGAGGCTAAAAAAGACGAGCAAGACAGACGTAAAGAAATTAGTTCTTTGCAAATACGTTTGGAAAAAAGGGAAACTCTTTTTGATCAAAAATTGTTGGAATTTGAAGATAAAAAACAACAACTTTTAGACAAAGTAGAAAAAGTGGAAAAAGTTAAACAAGATATTGAGACAGTTAAAGAAGAACAAATGGCTAAGCTGCAAAAAATTGCAGAAATGACTAAAGATCAGGCTCAAAAAGTTTTATTGGATAACACCGAAAGAACTGTCAAAGAAGAATTACTTTCTTTAATGCGCAAAGTGGAAAATCAAACTCAAGAAGAATTAGATAAAAAAGCTAAAGAACTCTTGACTTTGGCTATTGAAAGATGCGCGTCTTCTCATGCGGCCGAAACTACTAGCTCGACCGTTTCTATACCAAGTGATGAAATGAAAGGTAGAATTATTGGTAAAGAAGGTCGCAATATTAAAACTTTAGAAAATATGTTGGGGGTAGAAATAATTGTGGATGATACGCCTGGTGCTATTATTGTTTCAGGATTTTCTCCCATCAGAAGACAAGTGGCTAAATTGACTTTAGAAAAACTTGTTGCTGATGGTCGAATCCATCCTGGCAGAATTGAAGAGACTATTGAACAAGTTAAAAAAGAATTAGCTTTGGAAATTAAAAAAGCTGGTGAAGATGCTGCCTATCAATTAGGTATTGCTGGTTTAGATCCTAAGTTAATTCAAATTTTGGGTCGCTTAAAATATCGTACTTCTTATGGGCAAAATGTTTTACAACATTCCATTGAAGTAGCCAATTTATCGGGTTTATTGGCCGAAGAATTAGGTGTTAATGCGTCATTAGCTAAAAAAGCTGGTTTATTACATGATATTGGTAAAGCAGTAGATCATGAAGTTGAAGGCACTCATCCAGAAATTGGCTATAACATTTTGAAAAAATATGGTATGCCAGAAGAAGTGGCCAAAGTGGCTATTGAGCATCATTTGGATCACCCAGAGACATTACTTGGTGCTATTGGCAAAGTAGCTGATGCAATTTCTGGGGCTAGATTGGGTGCTAGAAAAGATTCTTATGAAAATTATATCCAAAGATTGGGTGAATTAGAAGATACAGCCAAAGCATTTGAAGGTGTGGAAAAAGTTTATGCCATTCAAGCCGGTAGAGAGGTGCGTATTTTTATTTCTCCAGAAAAAATTGATGATTATGCAGCTAAAAAATTGGCTCGTGAGATTGCCAATAAAATTGAACAAGAATTAAAATATCCTGGAGAAATTAAAGTTAATGTGATTAGGGAAACAAGAGTTATTGAATATGCAAGATAAGCATTACTAAAGTTTATCCCGAGTGTCTATTTTGGTCGCTTTGAACCGAACTTGCCTACCGGTAGGCGGGGGATCTCATTTTTAAAATTAGAGATCTCTCACTAATCGCTCGAGATAAACTTGGAAATTTTATGACCATTATTTTTTTTGGAGATATTGTTGGGAAAATTGGCCGCGAGGCCATAAAAAAAGTTTTGCCAGAGCTTAACAAGAAATTTAAGCCAGATTTAATTATGGCCAATGTAGAGAATTTGGCTCATGGCAAAGGAGTAACTGAAAAAACTTTAGATGAAATGGTAGAAGCCGGTATTAATATTTTTACTTCTGGTAATCATATTACTAAAAAGGGTGAGTTTGGAAAAATTTTAAGTGATGAAAAATATCAATTAGTGAGACCAGCTAATTATCCACCCACGGTGGTTGGTCGAGAATATTTAAAATTGAAAATAAAAAATAAAAATGTTTTTATTTTGAATTTTTTAGGCAGAGTTTTTTTTAGAGAAACAGTAGATTGTCCGTTTAGAAAATTTGATGAAATATACAATTTGCTTAAAATTAAAAAAAATGATATAGTTTTAATAGATTTTCACGCTGAAGCAACTTCAGAAAAGCGAGCTTTTGGTTGGTATGTTGATGGTCGGGCTAGTGCACTGTTTGGGACGCATACTCACATTGAAACAGCTGATGAGAAAATTTTGCCCCTTGGGACTGGCTATATTACAGATGTAGGCATGACCGGAGGTTTAGAAACTGTGATTGGTGTAAAAAAAGATAATATTATTGAAGGTTTTTTATCCCAAACCACTGTTTTGCACGAATTTCCAGAAACTGGACCAGTGGAAGTCAATGCTCTTTTGATAAAAATCGATGATCAATCTGGCAAGTGTTGGGAGCTCAAAAGAATCCATAAAGAAATAAAAATTTAATTTGCGAATTATTACCAATTTAATACTAATTTTGCGAATTATTAAATTCGCATTATTCGCTAATAATTTGTAATAATTAGCATACTTGATATGAACAAATCAGAACTCATTATGTCTTTAGCAGAAAAACTTTCTGTGGAAAAAGCGGTCGCTGAAAAAATGCTTAATACTTTGGTTGATATGATTGTAGAAGAATTAAAAAAAGGCGGGGAAGTAACTATTACAGGTTTTGGAACTTTTTTGGCGAAACGTCGAGAAGCTCGCATGGGTGTTAACCCCCAAAATCCTAGCGAGAAAATTCAGATTCATGCTGTGACCGTGCCGAAATTTAAAGCTGGTAAAACCTTGAAAGATGCCTTGAAAGCTTAATTCTTTAATTGTAAACTCAAGCGACTATTTTAGTTGTTAAGAGTTTGGGGATCCTTTTTTTAATTTTCTAATCATTTTTTCGCTCCAGTCTTTTGATTGGAGCGTTGGTGTATTATGCCAAAATATAAAATTGGAACTAAATACATTGCCAATCGTTTAGACAAATTTCTTTTTGAAAAAATAAAAAAATTTTCTCGTTCTCAAATTCAAAAGCAAATAAAAGATGGATTAATTTTAGTGAACAATAAAATTATTCAGCCACATTATTTTTTAAAAGAAAAAGATGTTATAGAAATAAAGAAATCAGAAATTAAGAAATTGGGGGATAGTGGTTCTCTCCAGTCTCCAAACCGGAGCGACAACGTATTAAACCACCAATCAGGAGACCAGAGGGAACAGCCAATAGAAATAATTTTTGAAACCCCAGATTATTTAGTCATTAATAAACCAGAAGGTTTATTGGTGCATCCAGGCAATGTTCACTCCGACAAAACTTTGATTGATTGGTTAATTAAAAAATATCCGAGTATTAAAAAAGTTTTTGATAAAGATAATAAGATTGGTAAAACCAGACCGGGCATTGTTCATCGACTAGATCGTGATGTTTCTGGTTTAATGGTCATTGCTAAAACTCAGCCCATGTTTGATTATTTAAAAAATCAGTTTAAAGATAGAGTCATCAAAAAAGAGTATTTAGCTTTGGTTCATGGCGAAGTTTCTTTAGATGTTGGTAGAATCGAGCGTGCACTCATTCGTTCTAAAAAAACTGGTTTAATAGCTGCGCAAACAGAAGAAAATTCGCTTGGTAAAGAAGCCATTACTGAATTTTCGGTTATACAAAGATATAAAAAATATACACTTTTGCAGATTAAACTTTTAACCGGTCGCACTCATCAAATTCGCGTGCATCTTAAAAGTATTGGTCATAGTATTTTAGGCGATAAACTCTATATAACTCGCAATATTCGTCTTAAAGCCAAAAAACCAACAGTAAACAATATTTTTTTATTATCTAAAAAATTGGGTTTTTATGATTTGGAAAATAATTGGCAAGAATTCAAAATTAAAGAACCAAAATGGTGGCTTGAATATTTAAAGATTTTAAAATCTTGACACGTTTTTATAATTATATTACTATAAAAATAACTAAATTTATCAACCATAAACACGAATTTTGTATAAATTGGATTTTAAAACCATAATTCATAATTCATTCCGCCAGTTGGCGGATCATAATTTAAATTTTATGTCAGAAGTTCAAAAAACAGAAGCAATCGAATTAACAAATCTTAAACCAGGTATGGTGGTTAAGGTTTATGAGAAAATTAAAGATATTGATGCTAAGGGCAAAGAAAGAACCCGTTCTCAGATTTTTGAGGGCACGGTTTTAGCAGTTAAAAACTCTAAAACTAGTATGGGTTCTTTTGTTGTTAGAAAAATTTCCGAAGGCGTGGGCGTGGAAAAAATTTATCCTTTGCAATCACCTTTAATTGAAAAGATAATTTTTGTTAAACAGATTAAAGTTAATCGCGCCAAGCTTTATTATTTAAGAAATTACAAAAAAAGATTAAAAGAAAAGAAAGTAATTAAAGTTAAAAAAGAAGTTTAATTAATTTGATTTATTGTTATTTTTTGCTATAATAAAAGCGATTCCTTCGCTTTTATTTGTTTATAATAATATCCCGTAGGGACAGGTTTCAAACCTGTCCCTACAAAATAAAATTTCCTGCGGACGTGGCGGAATTGGTATACGCGCAGCCTTGAGGTGGCTGTGGTCGCAAGGCCTTGGAGGTTCAAGTCCTCTCGTCCGCATTTACTCAAGAAACTGTTATGAAAAATATTTTCATAATTCCAGGCTATGGGATACCTAAAAATATCTTAAAAGATGAACCATGTAAAAGATATTTGGGTTTGGTTTTTAATCAAATTTATCAAATTTGTTTAGATAAAAAAGAGCATAAGCCCATAATAATTTTTTGTGGTGGGCATACGGATATTTTTAAGCCTTATAAAAGAACAGAATCTGCAGAAATGAAAAAACTATTTTTATGGTTTGCCAAACGAGATTTTGTTAAAAATTATACTAAGAGTTGGCAATATAAAATAGAAAATAAATCATTATCAACTGTTGAGAATTTACTATTTGTTAAAAAAATTACTGATACATTAAATGGAGAAAAATATTTTTATATTTTTGTGGAGTATACACGGATATTTAAGATAAAAACTTTTGCCAAAAGGATATTTGTTAATAAATTTTCAATTATAGATTTAGATTTTGATTTATCCATTAATCGTTATAGAGATCCAGAATTTATAAAGAAGAAAGAAAAAATAGAGATTAAATTTGGCTTAAAATCTATAAAAGATTATAAATTTTTGTTAGAGTACAGAAAGGTTTTACACGAAAGATTGTCTTTTTTCAGAAATCTTGGTCCGCAACAGCATAAAGAGGCAATTAATATTTGGTGGCAAAATAAAATAAAAGAATTAGAAAATATGGGCGCTTAGCTCAGCTGGTTAGAGCGACTCGTTTACACCGAGTAGGCCAGGGGTTCGAATCCCTTAGCGCCCACCAAATTGAAATGGATCTAATAAAACATCCCAATCCAGAAATTAAAAATGGAGATAACGAGTTATTAGTAGCACATCCTGATTTTTTAGAGCAATTAAAAAAATTTCCGTTAAAGATTCAAAGAGATTTTATGGAATTGTCTAGGTGTTCTCAGTTGATGATTTTACAAACAGAGAAAGTGCGTAAATCAAATAAAGAAACAAATAAAAGTAGAAGTTTTTATATCGAGACAGGAACAGAGGAACAGTGGGAGGAAATTAGTCGAGAAATACGTCATGAAAAAGGAGATTATTCTGAAGAGGAAATTGAGGAAATGGATTTGTCGGAGATAGAATTGATTATTAGACAAGTTTTACATTCTTTTTTTCGATATTTAAAAGAAAGGGAAGGAATGGGTGATAGATTTTTCGTCGATCAAGAAGTTGTTAAAGAATTATTGAATTTATTGTGGTCAGGTCGTAAAGAAAATTCTTTCACTTCATTTGAACCAGATTATTATAAAGAAATAAGAGCTGAATATGATAGATTGAACGAAGAAAAGAGGAAGCTTGTTGCAGAATTACAAAAAATGGCAACTAAAAAACTTAATCGGCCGATGAAAAAAAGATTTACAGATTTAAATGCATTATTAGTTCAAGAATTTGGTTATATTTTTCGAGGTGTTGATGGAAGTAGTTATGAAAGTGAATGGGGTGGTGCTCCTAAGAAAGATCGTTTAAAAATTTTAAAAAGTGAATTGAGTTTACAACAAAGCGAAATAACTCAGCAAAAAACTTTGGCCTATGCACTTAAATATTTTAGTGCTGAAGAATTTGCAGTTATATTTAACGAGATTTTAGAATCCAGAGCTTCCTTTTTAAGGAAGAAAAATCCAAAATTTCTTAATGACGCGATTAAGGCAATTGAATCTTGGTTTGTTTTGCATGAAAGTGAAAAACCGCTTAAAGAAAAAAAAGAATTAACTGGCGATAAAAAAGAAAAAATTGGAAAAATTATAAAACATTTTTGGCGATTATTTAATTCTTATTTACGGCTTTTAAAAGAACCTAGTGCCGAAGAACAACAATTAAGTGGAACAGTTAGTCAATTAAGTGTTGCGCTTAATCTTCTTAATAAAATAAATTCTTAAATTAATAGTTTTATATTTTATGAAATACGTCATTTCTATTTTGGGTTTGATTATTGGTTTTTTTCTGGTTATTAAAACGGAATGGATGATCCGGAATTTTGGTTATTCAGAATGGGCGGAAACAAAATTTGCTATGTGGGGCGGTTCGCGCATGGCCTATAAATTGGGTGGTATAATAATTATTATTGTGTCTATAATGTGGGCGACTGGTTGGGCCCAAGATATTTTAGTGGCCATTTTTACCCCAGGCAAAAGAATTGGAATTGAATAAAAAGCGAATAATGAATTATGAATTATGGTTTTTAATTTTTTTATTTTTCCCGTTATTCATGATTCATAATTCATAATACAAATTTTGGGCCCTTAGCTCATTTGGTAGAGCACCTGCTTTGCAAGCAGGGGGTGACCGGTTCGAGCCCGGTAGGGTCCACCATTTACTTTAATCGTTTGTTTAAAGAATAAAATTATCTGAAACCTGCTTTGTATGCAGTGGGGGTTAAAAAGACACCCAAGTGTCTTTTTAACGGTTCGAGTCCAGTAGGGTCCACCATTTTTTTATATTATTTTAAACTATTTATATCTGCACATATCTATGAGTTCAGAACATAAAGACACATATTTCGTCGCAGTAAAAGTTTTTTTTAAAAAAGATGGCAAGCTTTTGATATTGAAAGACAATTTTGGAGATTGGGATTTGCCAGGTGGCAGGATTAAAAAAGATGAGTTTGAGGCTCCACTTGACCAGATTATCAAACGTAAAATGTCCGAAGAATTGGGTAACGACATTAAATATACTATTGGTAAACCAATCGTTTTTTTAAGACATGAAAGAGTTGAACAGAGTGAAGGAAATCCAACCGTAAGGATATTTGCTGTTGGTTATGAAGGTGTTTTGGAGAATGGGACAATTCAGCTTTCGGAAAGGCATCCAGAAATGCTCTGGGTTGATCCAAATGATTTTGAGCCCGAAAAGTATTTTAAAGGAGGTTGGTTGAAAGGAGTCCGCGAATATTTGAGCATTCATAATAAAAATTAATTTTGATAATCTGGTGTCAAAACTGGCACAGACGCAGTTCGCCAATAAAAATTTCACCCTTAGGATGAAATTTTTATTTTGTAAAATTATTATATTTTTGCTAAACTAAAGCTAATTATGTAAGATGATTTTATGATTCAAACCAAAACTCTCACTCAAAATACCGCCTATTATACTGGCGCTTTAATTTTGCAAAAGATTTTGGCTTTTGTTTATTTTACCTTTTTGGCTAGGGGACTTGGGGTAGAGGATTTGGGTAAATATAGTTTTGCTTTTTCTTTCACAACAATTTTTTCAGTATTCGTTGATGTGGGTTTAAATTCTGTTTTAACTCGTGAAATTGCTAAAGATAGAAATAAAACCAAGGAAATTTTGGTCAATGTGCTTGGAGTAAAATTGCTGTTAGGTTTTTTCACCTATTTTTTAGTTGTGGCCGTAATTAATTTTATGGGCTATCCAGAATTGACCAAACAATTGGTTTATCTAACTGGTATGATTATGCTTCTGGATACTTTTTCAGCTACATTTTGGGGAGTGCTTCGCGGTCATCAAAATTTAAAATATGAAAGTCTGGGTATAATTTTTTTTCAAGTTTCGATTGTAGTCGTTGGTGCAATTTTGTTATTAATGAATGTTGGTGTGGTAGCGCAAGTTTTAGCAGTCACGGCTGGCAGTTCTTTTTTATGTCTTTATTCTTTTATAGAAATGCGTCGTCGGTTGCATTTGAAATTGCAAGTTAGTTGGGATAAGAAATTAATTAAAGCTTTATTAAAAATATCTATCCCTTTTGCCTTAACCGGAATTTTAGCCAGGTTAAACACTCAAGTGGACACAATTTTTTTATCCAAAATTGGTTGTGTCTCCCAAAATATTTGTGATAATAATGTGGGTATCTATGCCGTAGCCACTAAAATTACTTTAGCTATCCATTTTGTACCTTTAGCTTTTGTGGCGGCGCTTTTTCCAGCTTTGGCTGAATATTATGCTACTGATAAAAAAAGGTTGGCTGATGCTTTTGAAAAAGCCATGCGTTATTTGATGTTCATGGCTATGCCGATCGCTATAGGCATTGGAGTTTTAGCGCCAGATTTTATAGCCAAAATTTTTGGCGCAGAATATGGATCAGCGGTTTTGCCTTTGCAAATTTTAATGATTTCTTTGCCGTTTTTGTTTTTGACTTTTCCCATTGGTTCACTTCTAAATGCCACTTCTCGTCAGATGAAAAATACCCGTCAAGTGGCTGTGGCTGTGTTAGTAAATTTTCTTTTAAATTTATATTTAATACCTAAAATTAATTATGTCGGCGGAGCTGTTTCTTCTTTAGTAAGCACTTTGGCAATGTTTTATTTGGGTCTTAGGGCGTGTAGACAAGTAATGGATTATGACAAAAAATTTTTATGGAAAAGTTTTTTGCAATATCTTTTTTCTGCCACAATTATGGGCATAATTTTATGGCTGTTGCTTTTTAAAATTAATTTTATAATTTTAATTATTCTCGGTGTGATAATTTATTTTATCTGCCTTTTTACTCTTGGCGCTTTTACCAAAAAAGATTTAGACGAAATGCTTTGGTCATTAAAAATTAAAAAAAATAATCCTCCTAATAATTCTGCCATTTAATAAATATTATGTCTGCTAAAGAAAAAACCCTCTTAGTCACTCTTGATTTTCCCCCTCTGTTTGGTGGCGTGGCTAATTATTATTTTGAACGAGTTAAGATATTGTCTAAAGAGGAGATATTTGTTTTAATGAATCAAATTACGGATTACAAATTACAGATTACAAATTACGATTTTAAAATTTATTATAAATCCTTTTTTACCAAATTGCTTTGGCCTCATTGGCTTCCCCTAATTTGGCATATTTATAGAATTGTTAAAAAAGAAAAAATAAATAAAATTTGGGTGGGGCAAGTTTTACCAGTAGGCACGGCGGTTTGGGGGATATCTCGTCTTTTGTCATTCCAGCGATCCGCCAGCTGGCGGATGAAATCCAGTAATTTTTTTAGTCGAAGAGATCCTTCGACTTCAGCCTCGCATTGCTCGGCTTCCGTTCAGGATGACAAAATACGTCCTTTGGCGTATTTTGTCACTTGTCATGGCAATGATTTGCTGCGCGCTAAAAATCAGCCACGAAAATTTAAAATTGCTAAACTTATTTTTCGTGACGCTGAATTTGTTGAAGCTAATACTGAATTTACTAAAAATATTTTAATTAATGATTTCCAAATTCCAGCAGAAAAAATTAAAATTGTTTATCCGGTTAATACTTTAAAAAAGGAAATGGTTGACGAAAAAAAAGTTAGTGAGTTGCGTGAAAAGTATAATCTAATTGGCAAAAAAGTTTTATTAACTGTTGGCCGATTAGTGAAATCCAAAGGCATTGATCAAGTTATTTGTGCCTTGCCAAAAGTTTTGGAAAAAATACCAGATTTAGTATATTTAATTGTTGGTGATGGACCTGATAAAGAAAGATTAACACAGATTGTTGGCGAATTTGCAGGGACAGGTTACGACCTGTCCCTGCCAACCCAAAATAATAAAATAATTTTTATTGGCAGTGTGCTAAACGAAGAATTACCAAATTATTATGCTCTGGCCAATGCTTTTATTTTAACTCCGCGAAAGAATTATTTTGGAGATACAGAAAGTTTTGGGATAGTTTATTTAGAAGCCAAAGAATTTGATTTGCCTATTGTTGCTGGCAATGTTGGTGGAGCTAAAGAAATTGCCAAAGCTTACAATCAAATGCATTTGATTGATTCTGAAAATATAGAAGAAGTGGTAGAAAAAATAATTGCCATAATAAAATAAAAATAAAAAAACGGTGGTTTTTTGACCACCGAGATGATGTTTAAATCTCGAATTTATAATAATTAATTCTCCTTTATATACAGTTCCCATTTATACGCCAATAAAAACTTGCATAGGCCACTTATTAATGTTATTAATAAACAAACATTAATATACTGATTAATTGTAGCCATTGTTTTGATTCCTATTACAAAAACAGAAATTGTGGGGATCAACATGCTCAGAACAACAAAAAATGGAAGGAGTCTTAAATTAGAGATTACCATTACCATCTTTTTTGATAGTTTTATATTTTCCTTGTGTATTTTGATTAATTTAGCCAAAAATGCCAAAATAGCACCAATACTCACGCCAACTAGACTATACATTCCAAGATTAAACCAAACAATCATTGTCTCATTCATAATTTATTGTCTCCAGTTTATAAATTTTAAAAAATAATTTTTATGTTGCTCTCAATTATAATTCCAACCTACAACAATCAAAAAAATCTGTCAAGATGTCTTTTGAGTTTAAAAGAACAAACCGTTTTTGAATTATATAAAAAAGAAGTAGAAGTAATAATAATTAACGATGGTGGTGAATCTTTTGAAATGCACGGGGTTCTTCCTCTCTCGCATCCGCGGGATCGTCATAATGACATCCTTTATAAAATATTTACCATAAAACATTCTGGTGCGTCAGCGGCTAGAAATTTTGGTTTTACAAAATTAACCGGCCAATATGTTTTTTTCTGTGATAGTGATGTAATTTTTTTAAAAAATAATGCTCTAGAAAAAATGATAAAAATTTTAGAGCAAAATCTAAACAAAGCTTACTGTTACTCATCGTTTAAATTTGGTTGGAAAATATTTAAATTATTTTCTTTTGATCAAGAAAAATTAAAACAAAATAATTATATTTCCACCATGTCAATAATCCGCCGGAGTGCTTTGGAAAAATTATCATTTCCTAACATTCCTTTTGATGAATCTTTAAAAAAATTTCAAGATTGGGATTTGTGGTTGGCGCTTTTAAAACTAGGGGAGACTGGAATTTTTTTAGACGAAATTTTGTGGCAAGCCAAGTCAGGGGGCACTATGAGCAAGTGGATTCCTAAAATTTTTTATAAAATATTTAAAAATAGTCATAAAGTTCAAGCTTATCAAAAAGCCAAAGAAATTATTATAAAAAAGTACAATTTGTAGATTGCAATAGATTGATTGATTTTTAATGTTAATGTGTTAATATGCTAAAATGTTAATATGCTTTACGGCCCGTTCGTCTAGTGGCTAGGACGCCAGGTTCTCATCCTGGTAACAGGAGTTCGATTCTCCTACGGGCTATAAAAACATCTTTATCAGCAAGGTGTTTTTTGTTTGATATTTTAATTCGGGCCTTTTCTTTTTGCTAAAAAAAAGCTAAGATAGATTTATGAAAATCCTCTATGCAGGTGGTGGCACCATGGGCTCGGTTAGTCCCTTAATTGCTATCCATCAGAAATTAGTGTCAAAGTATCCAGTGCCAGAGTATCAATGTTTTTGGTTAGGAACACATAATGGACCTGAAAAAGAAGTGGTTGAAAAGGTTGGTATAAAATTTGAAGTTATTGAAAGCGGCAAATTCCGCCGTTATTTTGATTTAAAAAATTTGTTAGATTTTTTTAGAATTATTATTGGTTTTTTTCAAGCTCTTTATTGGTGTTTTAAATTTAAACCAGATATAATTTTAACTGCTGGTTCATTTATCTCGGTACCAGTAGCCTATGCGGCTTTTTTCTATGGCGCTTCAGTTTTTGTGCATCAACAAGATATTGAAGTTGGCTTGGCCAATAAATTAATGGCCCCCGTTGCGAAAAAAATAACTGTAGCTCTAGAAAAATCCCTGCAAGATTTTGATTCCAAAAAAGTTGTTTTGGTCGGCAATCCTGTGCGTTTAAGTTGTTCTGTTCGCTCCAGTCTCCCTGCCTCGTCGGTAGGCGGGCCGACTGGAATGGAATTGTACATTAATGAGCACAAAGTCTCCAGCCAGGAGACTGGAGCGAACAATAGTATTAACGATTTTAAGTTTCAAAATAATTTACCAACTGTTTTAATTCTTGGCGGTGGCACAGGTGCCATGACTATTAATGAATTAGTTTGGCAGTCGTTGCCAGAATTAATAAAATTTTGCAATATTATTCATATTACCGGTAAAGAAAAAAATTTGAATAATGAATCTGGAATTATAAATTATGAAAAAAAATATAAAAATTTTGAATTTTTAGATGAACAAAAAATTTATTCAGCTATGCAGGTAGCCGAAGTGGTGGTTACGCGCGCTGGTATGTCAGCCTTAACTGAGTTGGCCTATTTTAAAAAACCAACCGTCATTATTCCCATTGCTGATTCGCATCAAGAAAAAAATGCTAAATATTTTGCTAACCATGAAGCTGCTATTAATTTATCTCAAAAAAATTTAACTAAGGAAAATTTTGTCGCTCAGATAAAAAATTTATTAAATGATAAAAATAGACAACAAGAAATGGGGGAGAATATGCAGCAGATTTTTATTGATTATTCCGGCGAAAAATATTTAGAGGAAATTTTAAAATAATTTTATGTCAGAACAAGAATTACTCAAAAATTTATTTCAGAAATATTTTGGAATTGCAGCTGTGGAAATTAAAGCTCTAAAAGGCGATGGCTCAGATCGCACGGTTTATAGATTGAAAAATGGCCGACAAACTGCCATTGGAGTTTATGGTAAAAATCGTAAAGAAAATGAGGCCTTTATTTCTTTTTCTAAAACGCTCTCGGAACAAAAAATAAAAGTTCCAGAAATTTATCTTATAGATCTAGATCATAATATTTATTTAGAAGAAGATTTGGGCGATGAGCTGTTGTTTACTTGGCTAGAAAGAATGGGAATGGAAAAAAAAAGTTTTAACCCATTAATAGTGGGTAAGTATAAAAAAGTATTAAAAGTTTTACCAATTATCCAAATTGTGGCTGGTAAAAATATAAATTACGGCTTGTGTTATCAGCACATTGAATTTGCTCATGAATCCATGTTGTGGGATATGCATTATTTTAAGTGGAATTTTTTAAATTTATTTTATAAAGACGTGATTGATAATGAATTATTAGAAAAAGATTTTAACGCTTTAGCCGATTTTTTATTGCAAGAAAGAAAAGATTTTTTTGTCTATCGAGATTTTCAGTCCAGAAATATCATGTTGAAAAATGACGAACCATATTTTATAGATTATCAATCTGGTAGGCGCGGGGCCTTGCAATATGATTTAGTCTCTTTACTTTATGATGCTAAGGCCAAAATTCCAGAGAGTGTCAGAGAAGAATTGTTGGATTTTTATTTAGAAGAAGTTAATAAAATTATAGCAGTAGACAAAGAGAGGTTTAAAAAATATTTTTATGGTTTTGTTTTAATTAGAATTATGCAGGCCTTGGGAGCTTATGGTTTTTTGGGTGTGGTTAAAAATAAACCGCAATTTTTAAGTAGTATTCCTTTGGCCTTAGAAAATTTAGCCGGCTTAAAAGAAAAATTTTCTTTTTTGGAACAAATGCCGATTTTAAAAAAAATTATTGAAAAAATTTCTCAGGCAAACAATTGGTCAGAAATAGCCCCTGCTAAAAAAGAATTAGTGGTTAGAATTTATAGTTTTGGTTTTGCATATGATAAGCGGCCCCTTGATAACAGTGGCAATAATGGCGGTTTTATTTTTGATTGTCGCGGTTTGGCTAATCCTTTTTGGGAAGAAAAATTAAAATCCTTAAGTGGTTTGGATGAGGAAGTTAAAAAATATTTAGATGCCAAAGATAGAGTCCAAAATTTTTTGTGGCATAGTTATGAATTGATAGATTTAACAATAGATAGTTATCAAACTAAAGGTTACATGGATTTAATGGTTTCTTATGGTTGTACTGGCGGGCAGCATCGTTCTGTTTATTGCGCTGAAAAATTAGCAGAGCATTTGAAAAATAGAGGTATTAAAACAGTGGTAGAACATTTAGTTTTAGCAAAAATATGAAGGCTTTAATTTTGGCTGCAGGATTGGGAACTCGTTTGCGGCCTTTGACTGAAAAAAATCCCAAAGCCTTGATCAAAGTTGGTAGTTTAACACTTCTGGAAAGAGCTGTTTTTTATTTACAAAAAAATGGTATTGAAGATATGGCGATTAATGTGCATTATTTAGCGCCACAAATTGTTGGTTTTATAGCTAAAAATCCGCAGTTAAACATCAAGTTTATTTTTGAAGAAAAAGAAATTTTGGAGACTGGGGGAGCTATAAAAAACGCGGAAAGTTTTTTAAAAGATTCTGAACCGTTTGTAGTTTTTAATGTGGATGTTTTAACTAATGCCAATTTAAATTTAGCTCTGGCATTTCATAAAAAAAATCAGGCTTTGGCGACTCTTTTGGTTAATAACAGAAACACAGCAAGACCATTTTTGGTTGATGCCAGTGGAAATTTAGCTGGCCATTTTGATAAAAAAAATAATTTAAAGAGAATAGTTTTAAAAAAATATCAGACACCCTTAAGAGAAGTTGGTTTTATGGGCATACATATCATTTCTCCAAAAATTTTTGAGTTAATGCCAGAAGATAATTGTTTTAGTGTTGTGGACTTGTATTTGGGTCTGCTAGCCAAGGGATATTTAATAAATGTTTTTGAATTTAATAAAGCTTATTGGCAAGATGTGGGCACAGTTGAACGTTGGCAACAAGCAGAGAATGATTTAAAAAATGGACTAATTTTAAATTAAAAATAATTTTTGATAAAAAAATAGCCCCTATGTTTAGGGGCTTGTTTAAATCATGAAATTATTGTGAACTTTTCTGGGAACAAATCAGAAATAGATTCATCTTCATGAGTTCTTTTAATAGCTTCTGCTAATAGCGACCCAACAGAAACAATTTCTACTTTATCTTTCATGTTTGGCGGAATATTGATAGGCAGAGTGTCGCAGAACCATATTTTTTGGACAGCTGGATGATCTATGTTATCCCAAGCTTGTCCTGACAATACCCCGTGAGTTACCGCCAGATAAACAATGTCTGCTCCTTCTTCGACTATTTTGTTAATATTGCCTCGAAGTGTGCCACCAGTATCAATCAGGTCGTCAACAATAAGCGCATTTCTTTCTCTAACATTACCCATGATGTCTTTAGTGGTACACTGATTGTGCCCTGTTCTTTCTTTGTTGACTATAGCCAAAGGAACACATAGCCTATTGGCGTAAGATTTTCCCAATTTTGAGGCTCCGACGTCTGGTGCAACAATTGTTAAATCGGTAATATTTGCCTGTTTAATATGGTCAAGCAAAAGACCGCTGGTATATAAATGATCAACTGGTATGTCAAAAAAACCTTGAATTTGCGGTGCATGAAATTCAATTGTCAGAACTCTATTTGCTCCAGCTTGGGTAATTAGGTTGGCTATTAATTTGGCCGTAATCGGCACACGTGGTTGATCTTTTCTGTCTTGTCTGGCATAGCCATAATAAGGAATAACCGCTGTAATTCTTTTTGCCGAAGCCCTTTTTGCAGCATCTATCATAATGAGAAGCTCTAACAGATTATCAGCTGATGCACCTGTCGATTGAACTAAAAAAACATCACAACCGCGGATATTTTCTTCGTATTTTACCCATATTTCTCCATCTGAAAAATTTTTTACTGTTATCGTTCCTAATGCGAATTTTTTTTCCATAAGACGAGAAAGTTCCTGACAAATTTTTTCAGTCAAGGATAGATTAGCACGTCCGGAAAAAATTTTTAAATCTCCGTAATTAGATGACATTTTACCTCCAATATTTTTATTGTAAAAATTTTTTTTGACACCTTTACTTTAATTTAGCAATTAAAAAACATTTTGGCAAGAGTTCAAAAAAATGTTATAATTATCAACAAGATAATCAACAGATAACTAAAATAAAAATAAATTTAATTTTATGAATTTACCCCATCATGGTCATGAACAAAGAAAGATTAAAAATCCTAAAAAAGATTTAATGAATGGCGCTTTAAAATATCTATTGTTTATCAGTGGTATTTTTATGTTTGCTTTCGCCATGTTTTCACCTATCTATGCTATTTTTGTGGAGCAAGTCGGTGGGGGCATTGAAGTGGCAGCCAATTCTTGGGCCATTTTTGGAGCGGTAGCTGGTTTACTAACTTTTTTATTTAGTCATTATGAAAACGAGATGCATGAAACAGAATTAGCTATTGCTTGGTCACAATTTGTAGTTGGTTTGGGTTATGTTTTGTTGTGTTTTACAGATAATGTGACAGTTCTTTATATTGATATGATAATTTTAGGTGTGGGAGAAGCTTTATATTGGCCAGCTTTTCATTCTGTTTTTGCTAAACACACTGATGGTAAAAAATCTACGTCTCAGTGGGGAATTTATGACGGCTTGGCCTATTTTGTACCAGCTGTTGGTTCAGCCATTGGCGGTTGGTTGGTTGCCAGTTATGGTTTTGAAATAATTTTTGCCATTATGGCAGCCATGTCTTTTTTCTGCGGTATTTTCATTATTTTATTACCCAGAAAAGCCTTATAGATCACAACTATGTCATCCCCGGGCGTAGTTTCGTGCCCCCGGGACGTCAATGTTCCTTAAAGTAAAAAAATTTTAATCACATTATTGAACAAATAGCCTCCAGTCAGGAGACATGGAGGCAACGCAAAATATAATAGCAAAAAAACACTTATAAAAAGTGTTTTTTATTATTTATTTTTTAATACCCACTTGAACTTTGCCAATTTTCCCCACGCTCTGTTTCTGATAATTCTTTAACTTCTTGAATTTCCAGGGGCTCTATTTTTTGCACTAAAAATTGGGCAATTCTGTTGCCTTTTTCTACTTTGTATTTTTCATGACTAGTGTTTAAAAGACAAACACCAATTTCACCCCTAAAATTTGAATCAATTACGCCAGCCAAAGTGGTTAAACCGTGTTTGATGGGCAGTCCAGATCTATCCCAAATTAGCATGACATAACCAGCGGGAATTTCTACAGCCACGCCGATTTTGAAAGTATAACGCTCGCCAGGCATTAATTCTTTTTCTTCATAAGAATATAAATCCATGCCAGCATCGCCAACTCGGCCATACGTTGGCATTTGTGCATCAGGATAAATTTTTTTAATTTTGAGATTCATTGATTATTTTTTCCAAAATTTTATTAATTTGTGTATGCAGTTCATCTAAAGAACCTTCATTAACAATGGTGAAATCGGCCATAGCAATCGGTCCAGCTTTTTCAATATTTTCTATTTCAGCATAATCTCTGGCCTTCGCTTCTTCTTTAGAAAAGGAACGAAATTTTAAATTAGGATCAACCTCATATCGACTTTTTCTGTTTTCCAGTCTTTCATAACGAGTTTTAGGGGAAGCATAAACAGCTATAACAATTAAATCATCACCATATTTATTTTTTAATTCTTTATATTCAGACCAGCTATAAAGTCCATCAGCTAAAACATTTTTGTCTTCTGAAAGTAGGGCGTCTATTTTTGGCATATTCAAAATAGCAAAAGCGGCTGGCCCGTATTGTTTTCTTAGTGCTTCTCTAATTGGTCTTTCATTAGCTTCAGTTGGTTCTAAATTTCTTTTTTTTATTTCATCTAAAGTAACTTGGCCAAATCTAATATAAGCATAACCTGCTTTAACAAAATATTCTCCCACTTCGCTTTTGCCGGAGCCACAAAGGCCAGAAATACAAATTATTTTTTGTTTTTTATTCATATTTACATGTCTTTATAAGTTTCCATAACATTTTCTATCACATCTAATTGTACATTGGCTTGCTCAAATAACTCTCTAGTTAGTTTAGCACCATGATAATGTTTCAAACAGACAACTCTTTTGATACCGACTGCCACTAACATACGAGCACAAACATAACATGGTTCCATTTTTACATAGATAGTGCAACCATCTAAGGAAATTCCATTTTTGGCAGCTTGGCAAATGGCATTTTGTTCTGCATGAATTGTACGTACGCAATGTTTAGAAACTGTGCCGTCATCATTAATCACTTCATGAATGATATGACCTTCATCATCGCAGTGAGCTGTGCCTGGTGGTGAACCAACATAGCCCGTGGCGACGATTCTCTTATCACGTACAACTACACAGCCGGATCTTCCCCGATCGCAAGTACCTCGTTCACCGATTAATGCGATTAAATTCATAAAATATTCATCCCAACTGGGGCGAACATGATTTGTTTGTTCTTCTGACATAAGTTTGAAATTTATTTTTTATAATTATATTTTATCTTATATATGCTCAGTGTCAATTTTTTGTCAAACCAAAAACCCGCTTTTTTAAAAAGCGAGTTTTAAAATTATATTAAATAATTTTTCATTTGCCGGGGGGCAGAATCGGACTGCCAACGCCAAGATTTTCAGTCTTGCGCTCTACCATTGAGCTACCCCGGCAAAAAATAAATGGGCATAGATGGATTTGAACCATCGACATCTACCTTATACTATGTATAATTACTGCGTTCGCAAAAAATGCAAATGCCAAGGCAATGGTGGGCACGGATGGATTTGAACCATCGACATCCACCTTATAAGGGTGGCGCTCTAACCGCTGAGCTACGTGCCCAGTGGATTTAAGCATTTGCCTTTTTGCTCTCTTGTAATTATAAGGGTGGCGCTCTAACCGCTGAGCTATATGCCCGTAATTATAAAATACATAATAAATATTAGCAAGACTTTAGCCCGCTTGTCAAAGTTTTAAAATTATAGTAGAATATACTTATTGATAATTTTTAAACTTTTTACATTTTAAATCTTTTGGGATTTGTAATTTGTAATTTGTAATTTTAAAAAATATGCCTCAACAAAAAAATGCTGAAAAATCATTAAGACAGATTAAAAAAAGAACTGCTAAAAACGATAAAATTCGCAATGGTTTAGATATTTTGACTCGTCAACTTAAAAAAGCTATGGTTCTTAAAGACGCCCCTAAATCTCAAGAATTAGTCAAAAAATTAACCAAAGCTTGGGATAAAGCCGCTCAAAAAAAAGTTTTAAAGAAAAACACCGCGGCTAGAAAAAAATCCAGAATAATGAAGAAAGTAAATACTTTGAGTAAATAATATTTTTATGTCTAAAAATCAAGTAATCATTTTATTGAGTATAATTATTGCTATCTTTTTGGTTGTGGGATATTTTGAGATTGCTAAATGTGATTGCCAAAAAAATTTAGAAAATAATTCGGCTGATGTGACTACGGAACAAGAAAATACTATTAATCAAAATCAAGAAATAACTGTTCCGGTTACTGAACCGACTGAACAGTTAAATACAAATTCTATGGAATTACAAAAAGAAATTTTAAAAGAAGGTACTGGTGATAAACAAATTGCTAATGGCGAAACTGCCGTGGTTCATTATACTGGTTGGCTAACTGACGGCACAAAATTTGATTCTAGTGTTGATCGAGGTACGCCTTTTGAATTTAAATTGGGTGCTGGGCAAGTTATTACTGGTTGGGATCAAGGAGTTTCGGGTATGAAAGTGGGTGAGAAAAGAAAATTAACTATCCCTTATACTTTAGCTTATGGCGAAGCGGGTATTCCTGGCGCCATTCCAGCCAAAGCCACTTTAATTTTTGAAGTGGAATTATTGGGAATTAAATAATAAATTAATTTTTTGTAATCAAATTACAAATTTAAAAGTATGTCAACTTTTTTTTCACCAGAACAAAACCAAGAAATAAATCGAAAAAATGAAGAGCAAAGACTTTTGGGATTAGAAAATTTAAGGAATAAAGCCGAAGAATTAGGTTATCAAGAAGTATCTTCGTTTGAAGAATTAGGACTTACACCAAAAGAATTAGAACGAGCAAAAGATGGTTATGCAACAAAAGAATTTATACATCTTAAAAAAGACGATGAGATTGAAAGAAAGAAGGGGGGTCTGTTTTTAAAAGCCAATAGAGCAGGTGGAACACCGGTAAAAGTTGTGGCAATTGTTTATGGTACAGACAATGGAAATAATTATAATATAGCGGCTGATTTATTTTCTCCTGGTTTTTATGAGGGAATGGGTTGCAATCATGATTTTAATTTTGAAGAGATGGCTGCAAATTTAAAAAATGCTTTAAAGTTAGAACCTTACCCATTATCTTTTGAAAAATAATTTTTGAATCAAAAACCATTTATTATAGTGGTTTTTTGTTTGCTTGTAAAAAGGGGATTTTAAGGGTAAAATGAATTTAAATATACATCGTAAGATTGCGATATTTTATCCCCTCCTTTTAAAGGAGGGGCTTAAGCCGAAGGCTAAGGGGGTGGTTATAGTATTAAGACAAAATTAATTTTTAATACCATGACCGCCCCCTCCGGCTAATCGCCGAGAGACCCCGCCTTTAAAAGGTGGGGATAGGGGAATTATGCTATCCAAAAATCAATCCAACCTCCAAAAATTTCTGCAAACTCTAAACCAGAGTGCGGTTTTGGATTGGTCAAAAAAATTAATTAAAGAATATCCCAAGGCTGAAGTCTATTTAGTTGGCGGCGCTGTTAGAGACGCTCTTTTAGGTGTTAAAGATAATAAAGATTTTGATTTTGTGGTCAGAGGCATATCAATGAAAAATTTAGAAAAATTTTTAGGCCGTTTGGGGTGGGTTGAAAAATTGGGGCGTAATTTTGGCGTTTTAAAATTTAAACCGAAAAAATTTGCTCAAGATAAAAATTCCAGCCCTATTTTACAAAATAAAAAAGTGCTGGATAAATTTGAACCATTGGATATCGCTTTGCCTCGCAGTGATTTTGCTTTTAATACTGGTGGCTATAAAGATGTGCAGGTTAAATTTGATAAAGATTTGAATATAGAAGAAGATTTACTGCGTCGAGATTTTACCATTAATGCTATTGCCTATAATTTGGTTAAAAAAGAGATTGTTGATCCATATGGTGGTTTGATTGATTTAAAAAATAAAACCATTCGGGCGGTTGGCCAACCAAAAATTAGATTGCGAGAAGATTATTCCAGAATTTTAAGAGCCATCAGATTGTCTTGCCAATTAAATTTTGAAATTGAAGAAAAAACACTCACTGCTGTAAAAAAATTAGCAAAAAATTTAAACGCAAAAAATAAAGCAGGGGAGTGGATAACTCCCAGAGAAACCATTGCTAAAGAAATTTTGCGTGCTTTTTATTATAACCCCATATGCGCTTTTGATTTATGTGACGAGTTAAATATTTTTAAAGTTTTAATGCCCGAACTTTTAAAAATGAAAAATTGCACCCAGCCAGCCAATTTTCATTCTGAAGGCGATGTCTGGCAACATACAAAATTGGCCTTGGAGAAATTAGATAGTAAAGAATTTGTGTTATTTGAAAAAAAGATAGAAAAGTTATTAGTGACAAGTGACAGGCGACAAGTAGAAAAAGAAAAAAGTGATCAGCTGGAATTAATTTTGGCTGTTATTTTTCATGATATTGGCAAACCTTATGTAAAGGAAACACCAGAAAAAAATGGCACTGACAGAATTCGTTTTAATGACCATGATAATTTTGGTGCCGATTTAACCAAGAGTATTTGTGAACGCTTAACTTTTTCTTCGCCAGAAAAATATGGGGTGGAAATTGATAATATTGTTAAACTTGTTAGAAGGCATATGATGTTAATCAATGGTCATCCAAGTCAATTTCGTCCGACCACCATTGAAAAATATTTTTTTTCTGATAATTTTCCAGGTATTAATTTACTTAAATTGGCTTATTTGGATTCTTTGGCCACTATCCCCAAGACTGGTAAATTGGAAATGAATTTGGTTGGGGCTTTAATTAAAAGAATTAAAGAGTTACAATCTTTAATGGTGCATAAAAAAACCAGAGCACAATTACCCGCACCTTTGCTTGATGGGGTTGAGATTATGAGACTGTTAAAAATTAAACCAGGTAAAGAAGTTGGTGAATTAAAAGAAAAACTTCGCGAAGCGCAATTAATTGGGAAAATAAAAAATAAATCCGAAGCTAAAAAATATTTGCAAAAATAAAAAGTCTCCCGTCATCTGACGGGAGATTTTTGGTCAGTCAAAAATCAAGGTTTGTCATCTCTGATCGTCTGTTTGTTAAACAATGATTGTTTAACAAACTATCTTGCCGTCTAAGCAAGGCTATTGTAGGGCCTTTATCCGCAGTGGTTTCGACTTCATAAGTCTTTTCACTTATTGAAGTTCCCAAAGTCTCGATTTTTGTTTTAATTTTTTCAGGTTTTTTCGAACAGTAACATTTCGCTTGCCCTGGTGTTATAATGACTACCGCCACTAACCATTTGTGGAGAGGTTTTCTTTACGCCATCGTGTGGGCCTCCTATTTTTTTTCTAAAACAAACTAGTTATTTTATTAATTTTTATTTTTTTTAAAATTACTTCTAATTATTTCACTTTTTTTAAAAAATGTCAAATAAAAAAATCTCCCGTTTACAGACGGGAGAGATAGTTGATTTTAACCAAGTTTGGTACATGTGATAATCACACCCTTAAGATGTGGCAATTGACGATGAAAATGTCTTTTGAGATTAGTTTGAGTTGGACCTCTTTTTGAACCAGCAAAAGGCATTCTGTGAATTTGGGCGCTTGGTAGATTATCACCGTCAATTGGTTTAGCTGATTCACCATACTCCAAATTGTGCATTTTTTCTTCAATAAGCTGTTGACTGAGAGAATAAAAAATTTCTATTTGTTTTTTTGTCCAATGAACGATCAATACAAACCATTCTGCTGATGTGTATTTTTTCTTTTGCATTTTACCTCCAAAATTATTAGATTTTTATTAAAGTGATAAATTAAGCCTAATATTTTAATTAAAAAAGTCAAATAAAAAATAAAAAGCCCGACCAATTTAGGGCTTCAAGAGGGGGGAAGGTTCCTTGGAGGTTGAACTAAGCTGGCCGGGCAAAATAGAGCCGGTTATCCTTGGAATAAGTGCCGAGTGTGGAAATTAATTTCCAAGAATAAGCCGGCTTTTGTTGTCTGAATTGATTTGTGTGTTTATATTTATATAATAATAAACTGAATAAAAAATGTCAAGAGTCATTTAAGGAGTGCTTATTCCCAAAATATTTTTTAAATGTTAAGATATATTTATGTTAATCAAAGAAGAAGTTCAACATATTGCCGATTTGGCCAGAATCGAACTGACTAATCAGGAAACAGAAAAATATCAAGAGCAACTTGGTCATATTTTAGATTATATGGAAAAATTAAAAGAAGTTGATATTGCTAGTGTTACCGTTTCTGATAGTGGCACAAATGATTTAGAAAATATTTGGCGAGAAGATGCAATTAAAACACAAGATGCAATTAACAACAGTCAAGAAAATGAAACTAATTTAATTGACATGGCGCCAAGTGTGGAAAATCGGCAAGTGAAAGTAAAATCAGTATTTTAATTTTTTGTTTTTATTTTATTTTTATAAACACGGGATCCCTCGACTTAGGCCTCGCTTTGTTCGGCCTTCGCTCGGGATGATAACTTTCAAAGATGATTAAAGAATTACATCAAAAACTTATTAATAAAGAAATATCCGCAGTGGAACTCACTCGCGATTATTTAGCGCGCGCAGAAGCCAAAAACTCTGAACTTAATGCTTTTATCACAATAGTTAGTGATTCTGCTTTAAGACAAGCAGTGGCAGTTGATAGAAAAATAAAAAATAATGAAGAAATTTCGTTAATTGCTGGCCTGCCTTGTAGTATTAAAGATGTCATTATGACAGAGGGTATTAGGACTACAGCTGCATCTAAAATTTTAGAAAATTATATTGCTTCTTATGACGCCACGTCTGTTGGCAAAATAAAAAATGCTAAGGCTGTAATTTTGGGTAAAAATAATTGCGATGAATTTGCCATGGGCGGCTCTAATGAAAATTCTGGTTTTGGTCCAGTTAAAAATCCACTTGATTTAGAACGCGTGCCAGGTGGATCTTCTGGTGGCTCTGCAGTAAGTGTGGCTGCGGATTTAGCAGTTTATGCTCTAGGCACAGATACTGGTGGTTCAGTGCGCCAACCAGCGGCTTTTTGTGGAGTGGTTGGTCTGAAACCAACTTATGGGGCAGTTTCACGTCATGGTTTAATTGCTATGGCTTCATCATTAGACCAAATTGGACCATTAACAAAAAATATTGAAGACGCCAAAATTATTTTTGATATAATTAAAGGCAAAGATAAATTTGACTCAACGAGTCAAGAATTTCCAATTTCCAACCAGCCTACCGGACGGACAGGTTTCCAATTTCCAATAAATTTTAAAAAATTAAAAATCGGCATTCCTAAAGAATATTTTGTTAAAGGCATTGACACTGAAGTGGAATCCGCGGTGCGTGAAGTAATAAAAAAAGCAGAAGCATTGGGCGCGGAAATTGTGGAAGTTAGTTTGCCATATACTGAATATGCGCTGGCTGTTTATTATATTATCCAACCTGCAGAAGCCAGCGCCAATTTAGCGCGCTTTGATGGCATTCGTTATGGCAAGCGAGCTGAGGCGACTGAAAATTTAATTGAAGTTTATAAAAAAACTCGCGCGGAATTTTTAGGTGAAGAAGTTAAAAGAAGAATAATGCTCGGCACTTACACTTTATCGGCTGGATATTTTGACGCTTATTATAAAAAAGCCAACGCAGTTAGAAAATTAATTAAGCAAGATTTTACTAATGTGTTTGAAAGCGTTGATTTATTAATTACTCCAACCACACCTACCTCTGCTTTTAAATTAGGTGAAAAAACTAGCGATCCATTAACAATGTATTTGGAAGATATTTTTACAGTACCGATTAATTTAGCTGGTTTACCGGCCATGTCCATGCCAGCCGGCCAAACAAAATCCGGTTTGCCCATTGGGGTACAATTAATTGCCCCATGGTTTGGGGAAGATGTTTTGTTTGAGGTGGGGGAGGAGTTAGAAAGAGTAATCCGTAATATGTAATCCGTAATCTGTAAAAGGAATAAATTGATTTAAAAATTTTATTACCAATTACTAATTACCAATTACAAATTACTTTTTGTTGTTTTATTGCCAAATTTTATATTTATGATAGAATAATTCTAGTTTTTTATTGGGCGGAGCGGTAGTTCAGTTGGTTAGAACGCTGCCCTGTCATGGCATGAGGGTTGAAATCTGCCCCAAGGCAGATTTCAACGGTTCAAGTCCCGTCGTAATATTTTATTTTATTTTTACATTTTAATAAATGGTTCCCCAAACGGAGCGGTAGTTCAGTTGGTTAGAACGCTGCCCTGTCACGGCAGAGGTCACGGGTTCGAGTCCCGTCCGCTCCGTTTGGCGAATAATAAAAGTAAGATGAAATATTATAAAAAACTGTCATGGCATGAGGGTTGAAATCTGCCCCAAGGCAGATTTCAACGGTTCAAGTCCCTGCCTACCGGCAGGCAGACCGTCCGCTCCGTTTAAAAAAGAATTTTTTAATCTAAAAACATGCCAGAAATAAACCCAGAAAGAAAAAAAGATGAATTTTGGAAAAGACATTTTGAGTATTATGATTTTTTCCAACAGCAGTTTTCCTGGTATCAACAAACAATCAAATTTCACCTCGCGCAGATGGAAGGGTGTGAAAGAATATTGGATACGGGGGCAGGTAGTGGCAATTTAACAAAAGAATTATTAGAAAAATCCCATAGAGTTGTCGCAATAGATAGTGAAAAATATGCTTTGGAGCAATTAAGAGAAAAAACTAAAGAAATCGGAAAAAACCTGGAAATTGTAACTAACGATGTTTGCCAGATGGGTTTTGCAGATAATTCATTTGATGGTGTTACTTCAATGTTTCTATTGCCATTTATAAAAGATGCAGAAGCATATTTAAGAGAAGTATATAGAATACTAAAGAATGGTGGTAAATTTTCTATTTCAGCCTGGGCACCAGAGCCAGATATTTTTAAAAGAATAAAAGAAAAAATTGAAGAGGAATTGACACAGAAAAATATTCTTCCGCAAAAACAATTAATGTGGGAAGAATTTTTAAAAACTAGTGCTATAAATGCCACCAATGTCAAAGAAAGTGGTTTAACGAAAGATAAAATTTTAGGAATGTTAAAAACTTTAAAATTTGTGGATAGCCAAGAATTTGTAGATGTAGCTTATGAAAAATACGCTTATTTTATAACTTGTAATAAATAAAACCAAAATGCTTAATAAAAATTTAAATTTAAAATATTTATTTACCAATATTTCTGTAGTCTTTGGTGTGGTTTTGGTCTAGCGAGGAATCTGGTATATTTTGGATGAACTTGATAAATGGCTTTTTGGCGGTAGTTATTTTTGGACAGCTTTAGTTGGTATAATTATTGGTTTATTGATTTTGTATTTTCCCGACAGAGATTTAAAAGAAATTGGCAAATTATAATAAAAATAAAATTTTTAATTTTGTCTATCACAACCGACCTATATGACTGTTTTTCAATTAAAACTTTTAGCCATTATTACCATGGCGATTGATCATATTGGTCTGTTTTTTTTTCCTGAACATATAACTTGGCGCATTATCGGTCGATTGGCCTTCCCCATTTTTGCTTGGTTGATTGCCAATGGCGCCAGACACACCCACAACATTAATGCTTATTTAAAACGTCTTTTAATTTTTGCTCTAATTTCTCAAATACCTTATTGGCTGGCTTTTCGTTTAATAGATCCAACCTTTATTTCGCCAAACATATTTTTTACGCTATTCCTTGGTTTATTGGCTATAAAAATAATTCAGGGAAAAAAGCAGTTGTGGTTAAGTGTTGTTATTACTATTATTTGCGCTTTGTGCGCTTATTTAATGCAAGCTAGTTATGGCATAGTGGGTGTTTTGTCCATGGTATTTTTTTATATATTTTTTGAGCAAAAAATATATTTGTTTTTATCAGAGGCAATAATTTTCCTGTTGCCACTTATGGCGGCTAGTTGGCCTGTTTTCAAACCCTTAAGTCCGTATTTAATGGACAACTTTATTTATCAGCCGGTTTGTCTGGCATCATTATTTTTAATTTTTTTATATAATGATCAACAGGGTTTAAAGGCAAAATATTTTTTCTATATTTTTTATCCCGCGCATTTTTTTATTATTTATCTGGTAAAATTAATCGCCTATTAGTTTGTTATTATTAGCCAATTTGTTATAATATATTTAAGTTTTGTAATATAATTGTGTATAACTGCCAAACATAAAAATTAATCAGTTTAAACTAAAAAGGTTTAGACAACATAATTTTATGGAAGATATGTTAGTTGTAGGCTCAAAAGTTAAAGCCTATATCAAATCAAAAAATCTACACACCTCTGGCGATTTTGCAGAAGCCTTGAGCAAAGAAGTAGCTCATATGATCGACAAAGCTGCCAAAAGATGTGAAGACAACAAAAGATCAACTTTAAGACCAAGTGATCTTTAAAAAAACAGGGTTTAAATTAAACCCAATAAAACGCAAAAATTCGCTGAAATGGGCGGATTTTTGCTTTTAGATAATGTTTGCGGTTTTTATAGATATTTGGTAAAATAAAAGGGTAAAAAGTAAAAGTTTAACTCAGCGCCTATTGGCGATTTATTAACCACCCCGCCCGACTTCGTCGAGGCGCCCCTCCTTGAAAAGGAGGGGACAGCAAGTCATGTCATTATCCAAATACCTTACTTTAATGACCTTAGCCACCCTACTTTGCTGGGCTTCTTTTATAATTGTAGTTAATACTATTAATCCATTTAATACAGCAATCTTGGGTTTTGTCTTTTTTTACAGTTCTTTGTTTTTGTCGTTAATTGGTACTCTGTCTATTTTGGGATTTTTATTAAGAAATTTATTAAATAAAAATCAATTTATTAGTGTGCAGATAATGACTTCTTTTCGTCAAAGTATTTGGTTGGCCCTGATGATTGTTATTGGTTTATATTTACAAAGTCAAAAATTGGTGGCTTGGTGGAATTTATTAATATTAATACTGCTAATGATTTTATTGGAGTTTTATTTTATTTATCAAAGTGAAGAAACTTTAGAAAAAGAAAATTGATTTTATATTTTTAATGTTAAAAGCAATTATTTTTTGTCATTTCAGACCGTTATGTCCCGCAACCGTGGGAGCGGATTGGGAATTCTAGTAGTTGAAGAAAAAAGCGCGGGTTTAAATCCATGGGATCCCCGCTTTAAGAGCCTAATCGGCATGGCCGGCGGGGATGACAGATAGCATTTATGAAAATTCTACTCCAAAATTTAAAACAAGAAATTACGGAAAAAATAAAACTTGTCAAAAACGAAGCTGATTTGGAACATTTGCGTTTAGAATATTTAAGTCGCAAAGGCAAATTTACCGAAAGTTTAAAAGCCCTTAAAGATGTAGCCGTAGCTGAACGACCAGTTATTGGCAAATTGGCTAATGAAGTTAAACAAGAAGTAGAACATTTATTTGCCCAAACTCAAAATGCTTTTAGTGGAGAAAATAATTTTAAGCAGTCGGGAGGAAAAAATCCGCCAACTGGCGGAGAAAAAATTTATGATGCTACTTTGCCTGGTCTTAAAAAACCAATGGGCACTTATCATCCGATTACTCAAATTATCAAAGATTTAAATCAAGCTTTTCAGTCTTTAAATTTTGAAATTTATGAAGATAATGAAATTACTACTGAAGAGCAAGCTTTTGATAATTTAAATTTTCCTCCTAATCATCCGGCTAGAGAAAGCATGGATACTTATTGGATAAAAGGCTCGGAAGATAGAAGTGGTCAAGAAAAACTTTGTTTGCGCCCTCATCTAACTGGCAATAGCGTCAACTATATGAAAATTCATCAGCCGCCATTTCGTTTTGTTTATCCGGGCCGAGTTTTTCGCAGCGAAGCCACCGACGCTGGCCATGAAAGATGTTTTTATCAATACGAAGCATTAATTGTGGATGAAAATATTTCTTTTTCTGCCGGCAAAGTTTTAATTCAAACTATTTTAAATAAAGTTTTTGGTAAAGAAATTCCGGTGCGCATGCGGGCTGGGTTTTTCCCGTTTGTAGAACCAGGTTTTGAAATTGATATGCAATGTCAGGTTTGCGGGGGAGTTGGTTGCTCTGTTTGCAAACACAATGGTTGGTTGGAAGTAATGCCTGGTGGAGCGCCTCACCCTAATGTTCTAAAAGCTGGTGGCCTTGATCCAAAAAAATGGCAGGGCTTTTATATTAATGTCGGCCTTGATCGCTTGGTGATGATGAAATATGGCATTGATGATGTGCGCCTGATGCATTTTGGTGATTTAAGATTTCTAAGACAATTTTAATTTTCAAAGTTTATCCCGAGCGATTAGTTGAGGGATCTCTATTTAGTAATCTGTAATAAGTAATATGTAATAAGTAATAAAAACACTTTGTCATCCCGGCTCAAATTGCCACTGGTAATTTTTCGCTGATTCGGGATCCAGAAATACAAATAATTATGAGTATCCCCGTTCATTTGGCAACCAATACTATTATTGGCGCAATATTTTACCGTTTTGGCATTATTGATTTGTTAAAATTTTATTTATTATTTATTGCTCTCGGATTTTTATTAGATGTTGATCATGTTTTATATTTTATTATTAAAGAACGAACCTTAAATCCAAAGAAACTATTTACGGCCGGCAGAGCTGAACGCCGAAAAATGAAAGCTCATCTTTATATTTTTCACTCGCCAGAATTTAATTTGCTTTTATTAATTTTATCTTTTTTTAATCAAATATTTTTTATCATATTATTAAGTAATTTAATTCATCTAAGTTTAGATATTATTGAACATTATCGTTTCCATAAAAATTTTAAGTGGTTAAAAGAGTGGAGTTTGATTAATAATTTAATTAGATAAAATAATTTTTTCTGGATCATGACTTTCGTCAGGATGACAACTCTTTTTTCCATAATACATTATTCATAATACATAATTCACACCTTATGTCTGTCGTAAAAATTTTTATTTTAACAGTTCTCGCGTTTGTGGGCGCGTTTTGGTGGGCGCCGATTTTGGCGCGCTCTTTACACAAGTGGCAATTATGGAAAAAACAAGCGCGTAAATATACGCCCGATGGCCGTGTTTTAGAAACATTCAAAAAAATTGAAAAAGATGACAAGGTCTTTACTCCACGGGGTGGCGGACTTTTAATTTGGGTGACAATTTTGGTCCTAGCTTTGGTTATTGCTTTTTTCAATCGTTTGTTTGATGGTTTTTTTACCAATCTTAATTTTTTATCGCGCGCGGAAACTTGGCTGCCGCTTTTTACTTTGGTAGCGGCTGGGATAATTGGTTTACTTGATGATTTGTTAACTACCCGCTTAGCTGGCGGCAAATATTTAGGTGGTGGCATGAGTTTGGGCAAGCGCATTATTATTATTTTAATTATTGGCTTAATTGGCGCCTGGTGGTTTCATTTTAAATTGGGCTGGGACACCATTCATATCCCTTTTTTTGGTGATTTCTATATTAATGGTTTTTATATTCCGCTTTTTGCCATTACCATGGTGGCGGTTTTTTCTTCAGGTGTAATCGATGGTATTGATGGGCTTTCTGGCGGTGTGTTCGCTCCGATTTTTGTCACTTTTGGCGTGATTGCCTTTATGCGTGGTCAAGTTAATTTAGCTGCTTTTTGCGCCATGATTGCCGGGACTTTGGCCGTGTTTTTGTGGTTTAATGCCCCGCCAGCGCGTTTTTATATTGGTGAAACCGGTATTTTACCTTTAACTACAGTTTTGACCATTATTGCCTTTTTAACCAACACTATTTTGCTTTTACCTCTAGCCGGCATTATGCTCGTTTTAACCACTCTTTCTGATATTGTTCAAATTACTTATCGTCAATATGGTTTAAGACGCGGTTGGCCCCAAGAAAAACGGCAGTTTTTTATTGCCGCTCCCTTGCACCATAATTTTCAGTTTAAAGGTATTAAAAATGAAACCATTGTTATGCGCTATTGGATCATCACGGCCATTGCCTGCGTTACTACTTTAATGATTTATTTGTTGGACAAAGGAATATAATTTCTATTTGTCATCCTGAATTTGTTTGCCCCGCATTTGCAGCGGATTCAGGATCCAAAAAATTATGAACCAATTAGAAAAAATAAAAAATACGCCAATAAAAACACCAAAGTGGATTGTGGATTTAAAATATTTTGACGATCGTTTTAAAGTAAACAATAAAATTAAAAAAAGAAAATTAAATAAAAAACACGGACTATTCGCGGAAAAAATTGTCGATTATAGAAAATATGGTTTAAAAGGAGAGAGTTATTATTGGCAATTTAGACAGGAAAAACAATTTAAAAAAATAAAAAATTTATTACCAAAAGAATTTTATTTACGGAAAAGTATTGTTGAAGATTTGCAAAAAGTTAATAATTTTTTAAAAAAATATAACTTATCTCTGTATGTTAAAAGCGGTTATCGCAATGAAGAAGTCCAGTTAGCTGCTATTGATTATTTTTCTGCTAAGGGTGATGAAAAACAAAAAATGCTTTTTGCTCAACCCAAAGAAAGAAGTGCTAATCATCCCTATCCTCATTCCACTGGTGCCACTTTTGATTTAACATTATATGACTTAAAGAGAAAACAATTTATAAATTTAAGATTTAGAAAAGACATTACCGTATTTGGCATTGAGAGAGTTAAAAAAATAACAACTACGGAAAAGAAAATTAGAGCCTACCGTCGGCTATTATATAATATCCTTTGCACACCAGTTATTTTAGAAAAAGAAAATTTATTTACCGCCCATCCATTTGAATATTGGCATTTTTCCCGTGGTGATCAATTGGCTAGATTTTGGTCAGGTTCGGACAAGATGGCTTATTACGGCGAAGCAAAATAAATATGTTTAAACTTTTTTACAAAATCAAATATTTTTTCGGCACAATATATCGTGGGTTGATTGGCAGATCCCATAATGCTTTTGACCAGGCGCCAGAAATAAATAAAGATGTAGAAAATTTTGTAATTGGGAAAAGTGAGGAGGGAAGAGAAATAAGAGTTTATAAAATTGGAAGCCAATCCATGAGATCTCTCGACTCCTCCGACAGTGCTTTGCCTGCCGGAGTCGCTCGAGATAAACTTAAAAAAATATTATTTGTTGCTGGTATTCATGGCAATGAAGTTGGCACAGTCAAGTTAGCTGGAAATATTATTAATTATTTTTTTAATGTAACTCCGAGCTTTAGCTCGGATGAATCCGATCTAAAGGCCGGAGTTACAAAAGACCACACTCTTTATGTTATTCCTTGTTTAAACCCCGATGGTTATGAGCGTGCCTTAAAAAATCCTGATTATGCGCATCGTGGCCGAGTGGGACGTAATAACAGTCGTGGTGTAGATTTAAATAGAAATTTTCTAACTCAAAATTTTCAAAAAAATTCCGAGTGGGGTTTTGGCAGAAATTATGGCGATGAAAAAATTGCCGCTTATTGTGGAGAATTTGGTGGTTCAGAAAGAGAAACGCAAGCTTTAATAAAATTTATTAAACAAGAAAATATTCAAAATTTAATTATGCTTCACAACGCTGGCAAAGATGTGGTTTATAATTCCGGCGATCAAGTAGCCAAAAAATGGGCAGAAATTTATAACAAATTTACCAAATTTAAAATCAGAACAGATCTAAATTATTCCGGTGGCGTTGCTGAATGGGCTAAAGAAAATAATATTCATTATTTAACTGTAGAAGGTTCAAGCAGGTGGGGAAGTGATTGGCGAAAACAAAAAAGCGCGGTTGAAAAAATTATTAATTCATAAATCTTAATTTATAATTTTATGTTATTATCTTTAAACTGGCTTAAACAATATGTTAATTTGCCCAAAAATTTAACGGCTAAAAAATTAGCTCATGATTTAACCATGTCCACTGTGGAAGTGGAAAGCATTGAAAATCAAGCAGAAATGTTTGATAAAATTGTGGTTGGTAAAATAGTTGAAGTAAAAAATCATCCGAATGCTGACAAATTAAAATTGGTTAGCGTTGATGTTGGTAAAAACGCCCCCAAAGGGGCTAAGAAAATTGATGTTGTGTGTGGTGGTATTAATTTGTGCGAAGGCATGTTGGTAGCTGTAGCCTTGCCTGGGAGCAAAGTCCGCTGGCACGGAGAAGGGGATTTGGTGGAATTACAAGAGACAGAAATTCGTGGTCAAAAATCTTTTGGTATGATTTGTTCAAGTAATGAAATTGGTTTAGAAAGTATGTTTTCTTGTGGTGAAAAAGAAATTTTGGATTTGGGCATTGTGGTTCAAGACAGGGCCTTGAACCAACACCTAAAACCGGGGCAAAATTTAGCTGAAGCTTTGGGTTTAGATGACACCATTATTGAATTGGATAATAAATCCATTACGCACCGGCCTGATTTATGGAATCATTATGGAGTTGCCAGAGAACTAGCTGTAATATATAAAACTCCTTTGGAGAAATTCCAAATTACAAATAACAAATTCCAAATAAATTCCAAATTACAAAATTCAAAATTTAAAAACAATAACTTATCAATTAAAATTCAAGATAAAAAACTTTGTCCACGCTATATTGGTTGCTTAATTAAAAATGTTAAAGTTGGTCCATCGCCAGAATGGTTAGTTAAAAGTTTAGAAGCAGTTGGTTTACGTTCCACAAATAATATTGTGGATATTACTAATTATGTGATGTTGGATGTGGGTGAACCAATGCATGCGTTTGATAAAGCAAAGCTTTATCAAACGCAAATCCGAAATCAGAAATCCCTGCCTCGCCGGCAGGCAGGCGAAATCCGAAAAAATGAAAAAATAGAAATTAATATTAGAACTGCAAAAAATGGTGAAAAAATAAAAACTTTTAATGGGGTGGAAAGAAAATTGGATGAAAACATACTTGTGATTGCCGACAGTGAAAAACCAATTGCTTTGGCTGGAGTCATGGGCGGACTTGATTCTTCGGTTGATGACAAGACAACAGAAATTATTTTAGAAGCGGCCAATTTTGATGCCTTTAATGTGCGTAAAACCACGCAAAAATTAAATATCAGAACCGAAGCATCTAATCGTTTTGAAAAAAAATTAGCAGGAGAATTTGCTATACTTGGTATGCAAAAAGCTTTGCAATTGATTAAAGAAATAATTCCTGAAGCAGAAATGGGTTCAATGGTTGATATAAATTATGCTAAAAACCCAGATATCAAAATTAAAATTGAACATGAGTTTATTGAGAAAAGAATTGGCCAGGAAATCAGTTCGAAAGAAATAAAAAATATTTTGGAAAGATTGGGTTTTGTCGTAGAGACGCAAGATATTGCGTCTCAAAACACGGGATACAAAATAACCGTTCCTTATTGGCGCTCAACTGGCGACATTGATTGCCCAGAAGATATTGTGGAAGAAGTTGCCAGAATTTATGGTTATAATAATTTAAAAGATCAACCACTGGGAGTTAAACTGCATAAGCAAATTTTGCAACCAGAATTTGAATTATGTCAAAAAATTAAAGATTTTTTGGTTTTAAACTCTGGTTTAAACGAGATTTTTAACTATCCTTGGACTGAAGAAATTTACTTGAAAAAACTGGGGGAAAATGGTAAAATGATTATTGTAGCCAATCCGCCTTCCGAGGCTAATAAATGGCTCCAAAACAGCTTAATTCCCAATTTAGTTAAAAACATTGAAGATAATTTACGCTATTTTGATGAGTTTGGTATTTTTGAAATGGCTAATGTTTATTTACCCAGTAACCAAGAGTCAAAAATGTTGGCTATTGGTTTTGTTAGTCCAAAAAACACGGATGCATTTTTATCAGTCAAAGGAATTATAGAAAATATTTTTAATATTTTACAGATTACAGATTATAGATTACAGATTACAAAAACATCAGAAAGTTATTTAAATAGTGAAAAAAGTTTAGCTGTGTGTGTAGGTGATAAACAACTTGGTTGGCTTGGAGAACTTAAAAAAGAAATTTACCAAAAGTTTAATTTTAAAAATAGAAATATTTGTTTGACGGAAATAAATTTGACTGAGTTGATTGCTGTGGCTAAAAATGTGTCTGTTAAAAAATATCAACCCTTGCCACAATTTCCTAGTGTAGTTCGCGATTTGGCCTTTGAGTTGGGTTGGTCAGTAAATTGGGAAAGCGTTAATAAAGAGATCCTGAAACTAGTTCAGGATGACAACATTAAAAAAGAAACAGAATTTTTATCTGAATTTGATCTTGGGAACAAAAAATCTTTAGCTTTTAGAATAATTTATCAAGCCCATAGAACCTTAACAGATAAAGAAGTTGATAATATCCAAGAAAAAATTATCAAATTAATTACAGAAAAATTTGCTGGCAAGTTAAGAGTAAATTTGAAAAAATAAAAATTAATAATTTTTTATAGATATTTATGTCAAGCACAAAAAAAACCAAAGAAACAAAAGAAAAAAAAGTTAAATCAACCGAATACGGTGCTGATCAGATTCAGGTTTTAGAAGGTTTGGAGCCAGTTCGCAAACGCCCCGGCATGTATATTGGTTCCACGAGCACAACTGGTCTGCATCATTTAATTTGGGAAGTGGTAGACAATTGTTTTGATGAAGCCATGGCCGGTTTTGCCACAGAAATTTCTGTCAATTTGCTTGCCGATAACAAAATAAAGGTTGTAGATAATGGTCGAGGAATTCCAGTGGGTATTAATAAAAAATTTAAAGTCTCAGCTTTGGAGTTGGCTTTAACCAAATTGCACGCTGGTGGTAAGTTTGGTGGCGGCGGTTATAAAGTTTCCAGTGGTTTGCATGGAGTAGGTGTTTCCGTGGTTAATGCTCTCTCAACTTATTTAAAAGCCGAAGTGCGTCGAGAAGGACAATTGTGGATGCAAGAATATAGTAAAGGCATACCTTTAAAAAAAGTTAAAGCTATGGGTAAAGCCAGAGATACAGGCACAGCCATTACTTTTCAACCTGATGAAGAAATTTTTGAAACCACTAAATTTGATTTGGAAACAATCATTGATCATTTGCGCAATCAAGCCTATTTAACTAAGGGCATTAAGATTAAAATTTTTGATGAAAGAGAAAAAAATAATTTTCAATCATATGAATTTTATTTTGAAGGTGGTATTAAATCTTATGTTAAACATTTAAATTCCAACAATGAACCAAAACATAGCACAGTTTTTTATGTGGAAAAAGAGATTGTGCCGACAAAAAATAATAACGAAGAAAATAATGTTAATAGCGAAGGAGCTTTAGAAAATAAAAAAGAAGAAAATTATAAAAGTACTAATCCAGTCATGGTAGAAATAGCTTTACAATATGTGGATGATTATCGTGAATCTGTTTTGGCTTTTGCCAATAATGTTTATAACCCTGAAGGGGGTATGCATGTGGTGGGTTTTAGAACAGCTTTAACGCGTACTTTAAATAATTATGCTCGTAAAGCCGGTCTTTTAAAAGAAAAAGATGATAATTTAACTGGTGAAGATACGCGCGAAGGTTTAACCGCGGTTATTTCTGTTAGAGTTTTAGAAGCACAATTTGAAGGTCAAACTAAAGCTAAATTGGGCAATCCAGAAGTTCGGGCTGCCGTAGATTCTGTGTTTGGCGAATATTTTTATACTTTTTTAGAAGAGCATCCTCGGGAAGCTGAAGTCATTGTAGGCAAATGTCTATTAGCTGCGGCTGCCAGACGCGCCGCCAAGACTGCCAGAGAAACTGTTTTAAGAAAAGGCGTTTTGGATGGTTTTGCCTTGCCAGGGAAATTGGCTGATTGTTCTTCAAAAGATCCATCTATTTCCGAACTCTATATTGTCGAGGGAGATTCAGCTGGTGGTTCGGCAAAACAAGGCCGTGATCGTGAAACTCAAGCCATTCTGCCACTACGTGGAAAAATTTTAAATGTGGAACGGGCGCGACTTGATAAAATGTTGGCTAATAATGAGGTTAAGTCTTTGATTATAGCCATGGGCACAAATATCGGTGAACAATTTGATATTAAAGAATTAAGATACGATAGAATTATTATTATGACTGATGCTGATGTGGATGGTGCGCATATTCGTACTTTGCTTTTAACCTTATTTTATCGCTATTTTCCAGATATTATTCACCAAGGACATTTATATATTGCTCAGCCGCCGCTTTATCAATTAAAAAAGAACACAGATATTCGTTATGTTTATTCTGATGAGGAAAAAGAAAAAACGCTTAAAGAAATGACTAATTTATCCGCCTCCGCTCAAAAAAAATCAATTAACGCTCCGGCGGATAAACTCAAAAATAAAAAAGACCAATCTGTTGCTAATGATTCTGTTGAAGGTATAGAAAATGTTGGTGAGGAAAATTTTGAGGGCGAAGAAAAAATTTCTGGCATTAAAATTCAAAGATATAAAGGTTTGGGTGAAATGAATCCAGATCAACTTTGGGAAACAACTATGAATCCAGCTAATCGTTTATTGTTAAAAGTTAATATTATTGATGGTGTAAAAGCTGATGAAACTTTTGATATTTTAATGGGTTCAGAAGTGGCACCAAGAAAAAAGTTTATTCAAACTCAAGCTAAATACGTCAAGAATTTGGATATTTAATTTTAAAATTTTATGAGTATAAAAATAGACAAAGTTATAAGAGGCGCTCTTGTGGCCGGAAGTCTTTTTATCGGTGCGGAAGGTGTTGAGGCAAAACCACCAACAGCAAATCCAAAAAATCGCGAAAAAAAAACAGAAATGAGAAATGAAGTTGAAATCAGTGCCGAGGACGCTTTTGAAAGAGCTAAAAAATATCTAGCTAAAAAAGAAAAAGAAAATCCTGGCAGAGGAGTAGAAATTTTCAATGATCCCAAGGCAATTGAAAATATTTTGGCCAGAGTTATGATGTCTGAAGAAAAACGCCATCCCAATCAGTGGCATTTAGCCATTTTAATAGCTTGGACAGTTATTAATCGAGTAAGAAACGGGGGAATGGCTTTAACCTCAGAGGCAGTTATGAAAGTTGTTACCCATGATAAAGATTTTGGTTTACAAAGTAAAGGTCGTCCCTATGATACTAGTTATGAGATTTTTACAGAAGATCCAAATATCCAAAAAAAAACAGCTGGTTATTATCGGATTTTTTCCAGAATGATTTTAGATGGCGAATTTAATGATTACAATAAAGGACAAGTTAGTTTTTTTCATATACAAGCTCAAAGAGCAGCTCATGCTAAAGACCCTAGTTTGTATCCATCTCCAGAACAGGTTATAAAAAACAGAGAAGGTGAAGGCTTGGAAATAGTATTAGAGATTCCCGGTTATGTTGTATTTTTTAAAAAAAAATAGCTTGTTTGACAACCTAATGCTGATTATGCTACTCTAATTATAGAGACCAAGCAGGTCTTTTTAAAATCCTTAAAGTTTATCTTGAGGCCTCAAGGCTAAGAGATCTCTCTTGTTTGTAAATAAATTAAAAAATAAGATATGAATAAACTTACCCAGTATTTTTCAGAGTCAAAAACAGAATTAAAAAAAGTTATTTGGCCCACCAAAAAGCAAACTCTTAACCACACCTTATTGGTTATTGGTTTTTCTTTGGGCATGGCCATTTTTTTGGGCGCTGTAGATTTGGGTTTAACCAAATTAATGGAATTAATTTTAAAATAATATGGCAAAACAATCCTTACAAATGGGCCGCCGTTGGTATGCTCTACATACTTATTCTGGCTATGAAGAAAATGTGGCTCATAATTTAAAACAAAGAATTGATTCTTTGGATATGCAGGATAAAATTTTTCAAGTTTTAGTGCCTAAAGAAAAGAAAATTAAAATAAAAAATGGTCGGCGTACAACTATTGAAGAAAAAATTTATCCTGGTTATGTTTTGATAGATATGATTGTTGATGATGCCTCCTGGTATGTGGTTCGCAATACACCCAATGTTAATGGTTTTATTGGCGCTGGCAATACACCCACCCCAGTATCTGACGCTGAAATGGAAGCTCTGCAAAAAAGAATGGGCATTGAAGAACCTAAATATAAATTTGATATTATAGTGGATGATCCTGTTAAAGTGGTGGATGGGCCGTTTAAAGATTTGGAAGGCAAAGTGGCTGAGGTTGACGAATCAAGAGGTCGGGTTAAAGTTTTGGTCAATATGTTTGGTCGTGAAACTCCTGTGGATTTAGACTTTTTACAAGTAAAGAAAATCTAACTAATGCGAATTAATAGCGAATTAATAGCGAATGGTGCGAATGAAAAAAATTTGTAAAATTCGTAAAAAATTTGTAATAATTCGGAATTTTATATGGCAAAAAACATTAAAACAATTATTAAATTACAAATTAAAGCTGGAGCAGCTAATCCTGCGCCACCTGTTGGTCCAGCTTTGGGTCAGCATGGCTTAAATATTTCAGAATTTTGTTCTAAATTTAATGAGGCGACCAAAGATAAAATGGGCGATGTTATCCCAGTAGAAATTACAGTTTATGAAGATAGAACTTATGATTTTAAATTGAAAACGCCACCAGCCGCGGAATTAATTAAAAAAGCTGCCAAGATTGAAAAAGGTTCTGGTAAGCCCAATTCAGAAAAAGTTGGCAAAATTACTAAAGCTCAAGTTAGAGAAATTGCTGAAAAGAAAATGGTAGATTTAAACGCGGGTAACTTGGAAGCAGGTATGAAAATTATTGAAGGCACCGCCAGACAAATGGGCATAACTGTTGAATAAATTTTTAATTTTAAATTTTAAATTTTAAAATAATTTTCAATTTTAAATTTACAATTAATGTATTCTGTCATTCCAATAAAAGCGGGAATCCAGAAAATTAACATTATGGACCAAGAACAAATTTCATCAACACAAACTCCAGTACAAAATACTGTTTCAAATAATTTTGATGAACAAAAGTTTGCTAAAAAGGTCAAAACAGCAGGTATTTCGTCAATTATTTATGGTATTTTATTAATTGTGTTGGTAGTATATTATGCTTTAGCAGCTAATAAAATTAGTTTAGGTACTATATTAATGTTACTCTTTAGTGCAGTTTTTATTGTTTTAGGCATAAAAATTAAAAAAGCTTTATTAAATAGTCAGCGTAATTGGTTGGCTGTTATTATAGGTTTTAGTATTATAATTATGATTTTAAATTTTGTTTTAAGTGGCAGTATTGGTGGTTTATTAAATTTAGTTTTTTTAGCTATTTTTATTGATGGGTATTCTGCTATAAACAGAAAAGAACAAAAATCATTTAACATCACAAAATAATTTTTTATAATATAAATTAACTTGTGGGAGATTCGCCAGTCCCGAATCGCTACAACCACAAAATTATTACATTTTTTATTCGCATAATTCGCACGAAATTTGTAATAATTCGTAATAAAATGAAAAAATCCAAACGCATGTTAGAAGCAGAATCTAAAATTGATAAAAATAAATTTTATTCTTTAGACGAAGCTCTAACTTTAATTAAAGAAGTTTCCAAAACCAAGTTTGACGAATCTGTGGAAGCTCATATCAGACTTGGTATTGATCCCTCTAAGGGCGAACAACAAATTAGAGCCAATGTGGTTTTACCTCATGGCGCTGGCAAAGTGAAAAGAGTGGCAGTGTTTACTGAAAACGAAAAGGAAGCAATTGATGCTGGCGCGGATATTTATGGCGGTAAAGAATTGATTGAAAAAATTAAAAATACTGGGGTGATTGAATTTGATATTGCTTTGGCTTCACCAGAAATTATGAAAGACATGGCTAGCATTGCTAAAATTTTAGGTCCCAAAGGTTTAATGCCTAGCCCTAAAAATGAAACTGTTTCTAAAAATATTAAAAAATCTGTAGAAGAATTGAAAAAAGGAAAAATTACTTTTAAAAACGACGAAACAGCTAATATCCATCAATTTATTGGTAAAGTTTCTTGGAATTTAGTCAAACTTACAGAAAATTATAATGCTTTTATGGAAGCTTTAAAAAAAGCCAAACCCTCTGGTGTTAAAGGCGCTTATATTACGCAAATAGTTCTATGTTCTTCTATGGGGCCTGGGGTTAAGATAATTGTATAGATTTTTAGTTTATCCAGAGCGAGCGAAGTTATACAATAGTATAACGAAGTCCGAGGGATCCCGCGGAAAAATGATCATTATGATTTTATAATAAAAACACCTTTTAGATGAGGTGTTTTTAAGTTGCTAAAAAACCATAATTTAGGTAAACTTAAGGTATGAAATTGTCTATTATTATTGTTTCTTGGAATACCCGCGAATTGGTTTTAAAATGTTTAAAATCAATTTTTTCTTATTTAAAAAACATTTCTTTTGATGTTTATTTAGTTGACAACAATTCCACTGACAGCACAGTTGAAGAAGTTGAAAAATATAAAGCAGAAAATAATTTAGAAAATTTGCATATTATTGCTAATAAAAAGAATGTGGGTTTTGCTCGGGCTAATAATCAAGCGATAACTCTCTGCTGTCATTCTTATGCCAGTCAGGATCTAGAAATAAAAGAAGGAAATTCCTGGATCCCCAATCCTGCCTCATTGGCAGATAAGCAAGTCGGGGATGACAAAAATGGCTATTTTTTATTGCTCAACCCAGACACTGAACTTATTGATGATTCTTTAATTAAAATGATAGAATTTGCTAAAACAAACCCGGATATTGTTATTGTTGGACCCAAACTTTTAAATATAGATTTAAGTTTACAAAAATCTTGTCGCCAGTTTCCCAAACTTTTAGATCAGCTTTTAATTCAATTAAAATTTTATAATTTTTGGCCTGAAAAATTTAAAGCTACGCGCGAATATTTTATGTTAGATTTTGATTATGATAGTAGTGGGGAAGTGGAGCAAGTTATGGGGGCAGCCATGCTTATTAAAAAAAGTGTTTTTGATAAAATTGGTTTATTAGATGAAAATTTCTGGGCGATTTTTGAAGAGGTAGATTTTTGTCAACGAGCTAAAGATGTTGGTTATAAAATTTATTATTTTGCGAACACTAAAATTGTTCATCATAAAGAGCAAAGTTTTGGGCAGTGGAAAAAACTGCGTAAGCAAATAAATTTTAATCATTCGCTATATTATTATTTTAAAAAACACAAACCCATTTGGCAGTTATTTATTCTCTGGCTGGTCCAGCCAATAAATTTATTTTTAACTTTAGTGGATATGTTAATTGGCGTTAGACATTTTTTTGGTAAAAGTAAGGATTTGTAAAATATTTATTAATAATCATTTATTAAGAGCATCCTTTTTACTGTCATTCCCGACCGCCTTCCCGATAGCAATCGGGAGGCGGATCGGGAATCCCGTTGATTACAGAAAAAAGTTTGTGTTTATATTCACGAGATCCCCGCTCTGAGAGCCTAATCGGCAGTGCCGGCGGGGATGACAACTAGGGGGGCGAAAGCCATAAAACTAGAAAATAAAAAACCCCGAACATTTGTGCACCGTTTGTGTTTAGATGTTCGGGGTAAAGTTTTTTACACTTTTATTTTTTTTGGGAATGCAAAAATGTTTCTTTGGATATTTGGGAAAAAGAAAGAACTGTTGCGTTATTGGGTTTTGTATCCCCAGATAAATTTCTTATAATCATCAGTTCCACTTCTTTTAGAGGAAAAAATTCTCTATTTGTTTGAAATGTGTAATTGCCGAAAGTTAAATTATTATTATTTGAATAAGTGGCAAGAAAAGAACAAAACCAATAGGTTTCCATAAATAATTTCTCCAGTATTTTAATTTTTTGTGAATTTATGTACCTAAAATTTAGCATATTATTATTATTATTATGTCAAGTTTTATTAGTAAAAAATATTTTTTCATTACATTTTTTCTGCTAATATTAGCAGAAATTTTTTCATATTTAAGTTGGCAAAATCCGCTAATAAATACAATTTGTTTTAGTCTTATAATTTTAATCACCTTAATTATATCTTGGCGCAAATTAGAATATGGTTTTTATATTTTATTTGCCGAATTGTTTATTGGCTCATTTGGCTATCTCTTTTCTTTAACAATTAATGGCTTTCGCGTATCTTTGCGCATGGGAATCTTTGTGGTGGTGATGGCAACTTGGCTATATCGCTATTTAACGCAATTGACAACGCAATTTAACGCCAACAAAGATTGTCATTCCGACCGAAGGTCGACAAGTGAAACATTGTCGAACGTAGTGGAGGAATCTAAAAATGAGATCCCTCGACTCCGCTTCGCTCCGCTCGGGATGACAAAAGAAAAAGCGAGGATAACAAAAAAAACAATGGTCACATTTGCTGTTGTAATTATTTGGGCTTTTATCTGGGGCTTAATTCGTGGCAATGGATTTAGTAATGTTTTTTTAGATTTTAATAATTGGCTATACTTTTTAATTATTTTGCCAGTATTTGGTGTTCTAAAAAAATATAACCACCCTGGCTCGTCCAAATTGCCAGAAGGACTCGCCACCCCTCCTTTAAAAGGAGGGGACAGTAAAAATGTTTTTTTTAAAAATATTATTTCAATTCTTTCTGCGGCCGTAATAATTATTTTTTTAAAGACATTTTTTTTATTTTATCTTTTTACCCATGGTTTTGCTGACATTGGTTCGGAAATTTATAGATGGGTGCGCGACACGCGCATTGGTGAAATTACTCTAATGGGTGGGGGGCTTTATAGAATATTTATTCAATCGCAAATCTATAGTTTGTTGTTATTTTGTATTTTGTTTTTTAAGGGTTGTCATCCCGAGCGGAGCGAAGCGGAGTCGAGGGATCCCGTAGATAAAAATAAAAAAGAAAACAACCAAAAATTACCTATTACTTATTACCTATTACTTATTACCTCTCTTACCACCATTATTCTTAGCCTCTCCAGAAGTTTCTGGCTTGGCTTAACTGTTAGTTTAATTATTTATTTTTTTTACACATTACACATTATTCATTACACATTACTTTTCTTTTTTAAATCCTTTTCAAAACTTCTTATAGTTGTTATTATGAGTTTGTGTCTAATTGTGGCCACACTCTATCTGCCGCCAAAAAAGGATTATGATTTGTCTGTTTTAATTTCTAAGCGAGGCATTTCCAGTAGCGAGCCAGCCAGTTCTTCTAGAATAAGTCAATTAAAACCTTTGCTTTTGGCCATTAGCCAGCATCCTATAATTGGTTCTGGCTTTGGCACCACTGTAACTTATAAATCCACTGATCCCCGCGCCATTCAAGAATCATTAAACAATTCTGGTCTTATTAAGACTTACGCTTTTGAGTGGGGATATTTGGACATGATGTTAAAATTTGGTGCACTGGGATTATTTGCTTACCTATATTTAATTTATTTAATAATGAAAAGATTGTTGAATTTCCAATTTCCAATTTCCAATTTCCAAACAAATTGCAAATTTAAAATTCAAAATCAAAAACTTGTTAACCATAATTCATTATTCATTATTCATTATTCACTTTTCTTTGCCCTGCTTGCCTTGCTCATTGTTAACATTTTTAGCCCCTATTTAAATCATCCCTTGGGCATTGGCTTCCTCATTTTAATGCTAATAGTTGCGAATGAGGGCGAATGAGTACGAATATTTATTCGCAAAATTCGCTTTAAATTTGCAATAATTCGCAGGAAACATTTTTAACTATATAAAATATCTGTATGGAAAAAAAATCACCAACATTATCAGTGTGCATCGTAACCTGGAATTCTATGAAATTCATCCAAGATTGTTTGGAATCTATTTTACGTCAGCGAGTTTTTTTAGATAACACGCAAGTTGATTGGACTATTAATATTGTGGACAATGGTTCTGAAGATGGCACAGTAGAATTTATTAAAAAAAATTATGCGCAAATTAAAATTTTAAAAAATGTTAATAATTTGGGCTTTTGTCGGGCCTATAATCAGGCCATAAAAATGCACAATTCAGATTGGGTTTTACTTCTAAATGTGGATACAATTTTAGAACAAAATTTTTTTGAAGAGATGTTTAAAGTTATTTTGACCACCGAAGAGAGAATTGGAGCTTTGGGCCCAAAAGTTTTAAGATCGGAGACTGTCATTGAAGATGGCTTGCCAAAAGTTTTAAAAAGTAATAGACTAGATTCTTGCGGTTTAGAAATTAAAAAATCCAGATTAGTTAGAAATATTGGTGAGGGTGAGGAAGATAGTGGACAATATGATGATCATGGTGAGTTTTTTGGATTTTCTGGCACAGCTATTTTTTTAAAAAGGGAAGCGTTAGAAGATGTAAAAATAGGAGAGGAAATTTTGGACGAAGATTTTTTTGCCTATCAAGACGATTTTGATCTTTTTTACAGATTAAGAAATTATGGCTGGCACAATTTATTTGTATCTCAAGCCAAAGTTTATCATTTTCGTTCGGCCAAGATGAACATCTTAAAACCTTGGCAATTTTGGCAAATAATTAGAGCCCGTCGTTCTAAATCTTTATTAATTAATTATCACTCTTATAAGAATCATCTTTGGGCGCTTATTAAAAATGAAACTTGGCTGAATTTTTTATATCACTCACCATATATTTTTTGGTTAGAATTTAAAAAGTTTATCTTTATTTTATTTTTTGAGCAAAAAACTTTAAAATCTATAAAAATATTTTTTAAATTATTGCCCAAGATGTTATTTAAAAGAAAAATTATTATGTCTAGAAAAAAAGTAAATCCGCAAGAACTAAGAAAATGGTTTAAATAATTTTATGAAATTATCCATTGTGATTTTAAATTATAAGACAAAAAATTTGGTTCGAGAATGTTTAACCAACATTCTGGCTTTAAATTTAAAATTAACCCATGAAATTATAGTCGTGGATAATAATTCCCAAGATGGCCTGGAAAAAATGATCAGCGAAGAATTTTCAGAAGTTAAATTTTTTCAAACCGGGGAAAATAAGGGTTGTGGCGCTGGCAATAATTGGGGAGTTAAAAAAGCTTGGGGTGAGTATGTTTTAATTATCAATCCTGATGTTGTTGTTTTGTCAAATTCTATTGAAAAGTTGGTTAATTTTTTAGATAATAATCAGAAGGTTGGTCTAATCGCCCCGAAATTACTTTATCCCAACAGAGAAGATCAACCTTCAAGATATCGTTTTCCTAAATTTTATATGCCGGTTTTTATTCGCACCGAACTTGGTCTTTTGAAAAAAGGTAAAGAAAAAATAGGGAATTATTTTATGGAAGATGTTAAAAATAATACCCCCCAAGCTGTTGATTGGGTTAGGGGGGCCAGTTTTTTGATGCGTCGTGATTTGTGGCAAAAAATTAATGGTTTTGATGAAAGATATTTTATTTATTTAGAGGACACAGATCTTTGCCGGCGTGTTTGGTTGGCTGGTTTTGAGGTTTGGTATTTGCCAGAAGCTGAAATGATTCATTATTATTTTCACGAATCTGGTAGTGGAACCTGGAGACGTGATATTTTAAACAGATTAACTTGGGTGCACATTGTTTCTTGGTTTAAATATTTTTGGAAATGGCGAGAAATAACTACGAATTAATAGCGCCTGTCTGCCGATTAGGCAGAAATAACACGTTAATTTTTGCGAATAAAAAAACGACACCCCGGGGTGTCGTTTTTAAAATTGATTTATTTTATTTTAGCAACACTTCTCTTGCTCCTGGTACAATTTCTAGCCAAATATTACCAGGCTGAAATTTTATTTCTTGACCATCAAAATCGTAAAAAATTGTTCGCTCTTGCGAACTACTTTTTTGCCAATTGCCACGCATGAGTTTACCATTAATAAAAATCCAAGCCCGACCTTGGCCAGTATTGGTAACGCTTAAACGATCAGCTGCGTCCAAATGAATTTCTTCTGGAATAAATTGGATAATTAAATTTTTAACGCTAATTTGTTCTTGGTTATTGGCATCAATTTGCGGGCTTTCATTTTGGAATCTTAAATATTTTTCCGTTGAGGTATTGTACGTATATTTGATGTCAAACAAACTACCAGCCGAATAATCAATATTTATTTCGTTTATTGTTTCCACGAATTTTGTTTCGGCTGGATCAAATTGCCAGACTTGATAAGTTGGCGTGCTAGTAGCTAGATTAAAATATATTTGGGCGGACTTTATTTTTTCACTATCAGTAAAAAGATTATGAGGAGCTGTGTGATTATTATCACGATAAAAAAATAAAGTGCCCAAATAACTGATTTCGTTTAAATCTAAAAGAGCTAAAGTATTGATTTTTTCTAAAGCTTCAACCGAACCACCACTGTGGCCATAAAGAGCATTAATTTCTTTAACCCAATCAAGATAATATGGTCTGGCGCTTCTTATTGGTCCAATTTTTTTAATTTCATCATTATTAGCAAAAACAGCCATCATTCTAGTTGTGCCTCCTTCTACAAGACAATTATAAACCACTTGAGCTTGGCTAAGACCTGCTTGTGGCCAGGCGTCAGGGTGGTTGTCAATCATGAGAGCCACCGGCCAAATTTCTTTTTCTTCTTGAGTGGTGACGCAAACGCCATCTAATTTTCTGTGGAATTGGCAATTTGATTTTATGTTTTTTATTACTAATGAATTTGTTATGGGAGCTTTTTTATTTATTAGAATATAACCGCTAATCGCCAATAACAAAATAGCCATTAGAGCAATAATGGCCAAAATTATCTTTTTCTTAAATATTTTTTTTAAAATATTCATTATTATTCAAAAATTTGTAGAGTATAACCATTGCTGGCTGTCTCAGTAAAATTTTTTTCTGGACAAGACCCAGAACCATGATCTTTGACATTAAGTTCAAAGTTTTTTATTTGCAAAATAGCAAAAGGTCTTTCACAGCCATATGATCCAGCTGGAAATTTTTGATAAAGATAATAATAATTTCCTTGATTAAGAGGGTCTTTATTTTTTTTATCAATAATTTTTTCTTGTCGTAGAATGTTTATAAATTCTTCGGTAGAATGTTCGTGGGGTTCTAAGGAACTATCCCAACCGTCAAAATCATAATCAGTAGATTCTGGCAATGTGTTAAATTTATTTTGGTAGACGTGTAAAGCTGTTTCTAATTGTTTAATGTCTATTTTTCTTTTAATATCTCTAACTTTAGAAAATATTCCATCTATATAATTAATACATATAATTGTTAAAATTAAGACCAAAAACCAAGCAAAAATTTTGCCGGCTTTATTATCAGAAATTTGTCGACGAGTCAAATCCATTTTTTATAATACAAAATTGCAAAATTTAATGGAAGGGTAGAATTAAAATATTGTTCCATGCGTCCTCGCATTTTGTATTTTTTGTTGTCTTATTTTTTGTTATCTTTTACTTCTTCGGTTTTACTTTCCGCTGTTGCTTTAGGTGTATTAGTTGTCTCTCCCGTGGTTACAGTTTCCGGTACCAGGGCAACTTCTTTTTTGGGTTCTTCGGCTAACACAATTACTGTTTCTAGATCTGTTAACAAGGTTAAAGATGAGGGCATAATTAAGTCTTTAGCCCGAATAATTGAGCCGATTCCTTTTAAAAGACTTAAATCAATATCAAAATGCGAAATTAAATCTCCTGGCAAACATTCCACTTCAATCGTATCTAGTGTCTTTACTAAGACCCCGCCAAAATCTTTAACCGCGGGTGATTCATTAATAAAATTAAGTTCAATAGCAGTTTTAATTTTTTCTTTCATGTTAACCTGATAAAAATCTAAATGATTAATAGTACCCTTAAGAGGATCATGAGCAATATCTTGAATTAAAACTTTAATAGGGGCGTCTTGATCGACCACCAAATCAACCAGCTCTGATTCACTGATTTTATTAAGTAATTTTTGTAATTCAATTTCATCGATGGCTAAATTAAGATTGGCAATTTTATGGCCATAGAGAACAGCTGGAATTAAACCATTATCTCTCAAGTTTTGTAATTTATTACCGATAATTTTTCTCTTTTGAGCCTTTAGTGTAAAAGTTTGTTGCTGAGTCATAAGTTTAAATTATTTTTTAGACTATTTAAATAGTAGTCTATTGCTTTAAAAAAGTCAAATTTAAGATAAAAAAATTTATTTACAAAATAGCAAGGGAGTGCTATATTTTTGGTGTCAGATGGTGTTCTACAAAAAATAAAACAATTACAATTAAAAATAGGGGGTAGTTATGAAAAGATTTTCTTGGCTAGTGTTAGTTCTTGGTTGTTTAAATTTTAATTGTTCTTGGTTGGAATTTTTTAAACAAACAACAGATAAGGCGGTGATTATCGTTGAAGAAAGTGATTTTGTTCAAGACAAGAGTAGTCGGCTGGTTTTAATTGGTAATAAATACAAGTTTTTGGAACTTGATTTGAAGATAGAACGCGGAGCACTAGTGTCTGGTTTTGATTTTATAATAAAAGGCACTGGAGCTGAAGCCGTAGAGTTTGTAACAGTTGGTGGTCAAGTTATTTATCCTCGAAATAATATGGTAGAGTTCAAAAAATTAAATATTAAATCAGGCAAAATTATTTTTTTTATCACCTTTAAACAAGAACCATTATTCTCGGGCACAAATCTCAGATTTTGTTTACAAACGGTATATAAAAAAAACACCGCTGGTAAATTAAAAAAATATAATTCTAATATAACTAGCCAGACAATGATTCTGGTAAATGGTTTTCCGCTTATTGAATCAGAAAAAAATTTTTCTAAAATTGATGCCGGTAAACTGAAAACAGACGAGTTGGTTGTCGGAGTTAATGAAAAAGGTGGGGAGATATATTTAAAAGAAATAATTTGGGCATGTAAAGTTACGGGAGCCGAGTTGCTTGATGTTTTTTTATCAGATGGTTTTTCTAAGATTAGAGATGAGCGTTATCATAAAAATCAAGCCTCGGCAGATACTTTTAGATTTAATTTTAATCTGGCACAAAGACAAATGGTTATTTGGCCAAGACAAGTTAAAAAATTTTATTTAGAAATTAAAATTGATTGGTATAATAAAGTTGAAATAAAAACCCAACCAGTGGAATTGATTTGGAGTGATGGCAGAAAAGAATTTAGTCAAAAAAATTTGGCTAAAGAGCAAATTATTATTTTTAATTGGTGATTTCTTAAGCAGTGGTTGTCTAAAACAGCCACTGCTTTTTTTGATTATAATTCTAGGTTTTTTTGTTTTATAAGTTTTTGAAGATGGTTTAGAAAATCTGTTTTGGAAAATTCTTGAGCCTCTTTTTGGCCACGTTTTCTAATTTGTAATTTGTCTGAAGCCATTTCTTTGTCGCCAATAACCAACATGTAGGGAATTTTTTCTGCCACAGCTTTGCGAATTTTATTGCCCACAGTTTCATTTTCATCCCAGACTTCCACTCGCATTTCTTCAGCCTTAAATTCTTCAGCCAATTTTCTACAATGTTCAATATGTTTTTCACCCACAGAAATTATAACCATTTGGGTAGGCGAGAGCCACAAAGGAAACGCCCCAGCGTAATGTTCAATCAAGACTCCTAGAAATCTTTCAAATGAACCAAAAAGAGCTCGGTGCAACATATAGGGTTGTTCGTCTTCACCTTGGTTATTAGTAAAAGTCATAGCAAATCTTTCTGGTAAATTAAAATCAAATTGTAAAGTAGAACATTGCCATTCGCGACCCAAAGCGTCTTTGACTTTAAAATCCAATTTTGGTCCGTAGAAAACCGCTCCACCAATATCTTTTTGGTAATTTAATTTTTTTTCTTGAGCCACGCGTTCTAAGACATTTTCGGTAAATTTCCATCCTTCGTCATTACCAGCGTATTTGCTGTTTTGTGGATCTCTAACAGATAAATAAACTTTCACATCTTCAATTTTAAAACCAAACGATTGATAGATAAATAAAATAAAATCAACAACTCTTTTTAATTCTTCTTCTACTTGATCGGCGCGACAAATAATATGAGCATCATCTTGAGTAAAACCGCGCACGCGAGTTAAGCCAGAAAGTTCGCCTTTCTTTTCAAAGCGATAAACCGTGCCACACTCCGCCCACCTCATTGGTAATTCCCGATAAGAATGTAAATTATTTTTATAAATCCTGACATGAAAAGGACAATTCATGGGTTTTAATAAATAGGTTTCTGTTTCTTTAACTTTTTCTTTATTTTGGCTGGCCATTAAACTTTGTCCAGCTTCAATAGGGGAGTACATACTTTCATTATAAAAACCCCAATGTCCAGAAGTTTCCCATAAAGCTTTATTACCAATGTGAGGGCTGCGCACCAAATCATAGCCATTTTTTAAATGTTCTTTATACCAAAAATCTTCTACAATTCGCCACAAAAGTGCGCCTTTGGGGTGCCATAGTGGTAATCCCAAACCCACCATTTCATCAATATGAAATAAGTCTAGTTCCTTGCCCAATTTTCTATGATCTCTTTTTTCTGCTTCAGCAATTAAATTTAAATAATTATCCAAATCTTTTTTTGATTCAAAAGCTGTGCCATAAATTCTGGTTAACATTTTGTTTTTTTCATCACCATGCCAATATGCTCCAGCAATTTTCATCAATTTAAAAGCTTTAATTTCGCCAGTTGATTTTGCATGTGGACCGGCACATAAATCTGCAAATTCATCACCAATCCAATAAACAGTAGCTATTTCTCCGCGTGCTTCAATTTCATCAAGCCATTCCAATTTATATTCATTATTCTTAAATAATTCTTTGGCTTCACTGACAGCCATTTCTTTTTTAGTAATTGCCAAATTTGCTTCAATTATTTTTTGCATTTCCGTTTCGATTTTTGGAAAATCAGATTCGGAAACCTTGTATTTTTTATCGTCCACGGGATCCCTCGTTCCGCTCGGGACGATTTCTTCGAAATCGAAATAAAAGCCTTCATCTGTGGCTGGGCCCATAGCCATTTTAATTTTTGGATAAAGACGGAGCATGGCCATAGTTAAAACATGCTCGGCACTATGGCGCAGGGCCCAAAGTTTTTCTTGATTGTTTTGATTAGTGTTTTTCATGAGGTATTGACTTAATTTTTAGAATATGGTATAAATATTTATTCAAGTGAAGGGCGAATTCACCCCCGAAATGCAATTTTATGTTCGGGTTTTTTTAATTGTTTTTTGTTTTAAAAGTCCAGCTTCTTGCATACACTCATAAGGGGTCTTGTAGCCTAATGATTTCCTTGGTCTATGAT
>Ga0209717_1000220_pt1 | contig 73309 bp, 92 predicted proteins | sample AD_UKC048_MetaG_FD_184418 | JGI IMG/M metagenome (GOLD analysis project Ga0209717, IMG submission 184418) | Active sludge microbial communities of municipal wastewater-treating anaerobic digesters from USA - AD_UKC048_MetaG (SPAdes) (version 2) | ecosystem: Engineered > Bioreactor > Anaerobic >...
TTTTACAGAGATGTTTTAATATATTGATTTATAATGATTTAATAAATATTTTCTTTATTTTATTTTGGTAGAGCAGCGGACTTTTAATCCGTTTGTCGTGGGTTCGATCCCCGCACACCCTACCAATCAAATCAAAGGCTTGTGTTTACGCACAGGCCTTTTGACTTTCTTGGCGTGACATAAACGTGACCATATCGATCACGTTAGCTGTACGTCCAGATTCAATCCTAGACGCGGCGACGGTTAAATGTTCCGTAGCAAACTTCGCATAACGATCCACCATCACGCGTGACTTCCAACCGCCTAAGTCTTTCAACTCATCACAGCTAGTGCCAGCCTGACGATGCCATGATGCCCATGTATGCCTTAGATCATGAAAACGAAAGTCAACAAGACTCGCTCTTTCAACTGCTGCATACCAAGCATTATTCGTGACAGCGAATTTAATTGGATGCCCTTTGAATGTAAAACAGTATTTGGGATGTGTTCCTTGTAGCTGTTCTAACACTGCAATAGCATCTTGGTTTAGCGGTACACCTCTCGGTGTTCCATTTTTGGTTTGATCTAGCCAAGCTGTTCTACGTTCTAAATCAACTCGACTCCACTCAAGACCCGTTATCTCCCTAGCTCGACAACCAGTAGACAAAGCAAATTTGACCATAGCCGCTAAATGAGGTGGGCATTCCGCTATTAAACGATCTGCTTCCTCATGACTCAGCCAGCGGTCGCGTTCTGCTTCACCCGATAACAATCGGATTTTAGGCATACTATCAATCCACTGCCATTCATCACGTGCCATGCGGAGTATTGCACGAGTGAGAGCCAAATGACGGTTTACTGTTGCAATCTTATTACCGCGCTTCAATTCCCCTTGTACAATGTTCCAAATAACGTCCCCGTTAATTTGGTTAAGCATCAAGTGGCCTAGATAAAAATCTAACCTTCGGCAAATGCCCTGATAGCCTTTTACATCTCGCAAAGTTGTTTTAACTGCTAAAAATCTGACAACCGCTTCCTGCCATGAACGTTGAGGCTTAATTCCAAAATGATGCTCTCGATAGCTATCTAGCTTAATTTTTGCTAGGAATGCTTGTGCCTCATATTTGTCTTCAGTCCCAGTGCTTTGGCGTAATCGTTTGCCGTTAGGGAGCGTCGTACTAATCCACCAGTAGATTGAATCCTTTCTACGGTAGACTCCTTCTGAGGTTGGTTGGCGCATTTAAAATCCTTTCCAACTCGCCCTCGCTCGCTGCGCTTATATTCCTCTAACCAAAGATCTAAGTCAACTACATCATAAACCAGACGGCGACCAAACTTCACCGCTGGAATATCGAGTTCGGTTAAGAGCGTCACACCTATGCCTAGGTAAGACGCGGCTTCTTCTTTAGAAAGACAGCGAACTGGCGGTAAGGGCAAGTCATTGTCTTTCATGTTATTCACCGTTGGATTGTTTTTCATATTCACGCATAGCGCGAATTTCTTCATCGACATAAGATTCATATATCTCAGCATTCACATCAATGGTATTAAACAATCTGGCTTTTAAAGCGACCTTTTCTTTCACGTAGGATTCAAAGGTAAGCCCCAAATTCATTGATTTATTATTAATGTGATGCGTTAGCGCTTCAAAGAAGTTATGCACGGCTTCGTCATAGTTGGTATAGCCTTCTGCTGCCATCCAAGCAGCCAAAGTGCTAAATGTACGCCTGAGCATGGCATCATGATTTGGCACTCTGTTATTAGAAAAACGTGATTGCAAAGGCCCACCACTGGTTTCCCAATCTAAGGTGGCTAACGTAGCCCATAATGGGTGAATTGGCCACCGTGAGCGTGTTTGATCCTCTGGGTTTGGTATTGCGAGCCTAAGCCATTCAGTGGTGGCGTAAGACCATAATCCATTGAGATTAGCTAATACATCGGTGAGTTTAGCGAGGTTTTTCTGGACAAGCATTTCACGCTTGTATTCAAACTCCAAACGCCAAACAGGATCGTCCATTTGCCAGCCCATCATATGCCATAATGGAATGAGATAATCTTTGTGACTTTTAATGATTTCTAAGCGTTTATCGTAGAGACGACCAGCCATGACACCCCCTAGCCCGATTGCCCAGCCTGTAAAACGATTATCTACTGCATAAGCACTCACAGCACTGGCATGGGTGACCCAAGCTTCACGACTCCATGCTTCCATATCTTGATATGAAATAAAGTCTACAAATAGATCGATACGACTGACATTCGCAGAGGATTCCAATACGCCTAATTCAGACAGGATGCTGGAGAGATGTTTTTCTGCTTGTTCTGGTGTTTTATAGGTTAGATACTCACTAGAAAACTTTACATAGGCCATCGGAACAGCTTTATCTGGACGCGATAATTGAATGCGAAAGGCATTGTCCTCTAACACGTAATTAAACATGGAAGAGCCTTTGTCTTTTACCTCAAATAAATGATCCCCGACTTTGATTTGAGCCTTAGCTTGTTCTAGTGGGTTTTCTGATTGTGCTTGAGTTTTGAGTTGCTTAAGTTGTGCATTGATGTGTGGGTGAAGATTCCCTTGATAAGAGAGATATAAACTATCTACACCCCATCTTAAAAACTTAACTTCACCATTAATGCTGTTATTAGTAGCTGTGTTACTAGGCACCGCTACCGCTTCGCGGTCTCCGCTCTCGCCGCGCCCGAGCGCGCTGAGGTCGGCATCCCGTGAAGCGGTTTGAGGGTTTTGTGTGTTTTGGTTTTTCATATCCATTCCTTAATGGTTACCAGCGTCCCAAATTGGTTACTGGAATGGATATGTATTATTTACATCTAAAAATTTAACTCCATGCAGTCAAATTTAATTTGAGTGCATTGACACGCCGCCTGTCTTTTGGTAATTACGATAGCGTGCAAGTTGTTTAGTTACAGCATTAACATCCTCAATCCTGTTTTGCCAACGATCTAAACCTGCGGCATCACATAGGTCGAGTATCTCTTTGTGCGACAAGTCATCCAGCCAATCCAAAACCTCCAACATAGAGAATAAAAGATATAAACCAGGGTATCGAATCCGTCCGATCAAGTTTGGTTTAGCCTGATTGATGCCTAATTTTTCCAAGAACTCTTTTTCACCATCTGCTTGTGCTTTTTGATATCTCTCTTTGAAGTAAGGATGGGCGACAAGTAAGTTCCGATCAACTCTGACCGCCTTGCAAAATGCCTCGTCATCACCGTTAATTGCTTTAGGAACTAGGGAGACCATCTTTTCACCATGTGCCATCAATCCAAAATAGTTATGCAACGAAAGTAAAATATGAATGAACAAGAAACTTATTCTCTCTAATTGCTGCTGCTGCTCATGAGAAGTTAAAGATTCAAATAAATTTTTCTGAGCAAGTTCCTCTTCTGGGGTTTCAGGCCATTTCCCTAAAAGATCATTAATCCATAAGGGATCATTCAATAGCTCATCCGAAAAACTGACTACTTCTTGCAATTGAGCTGAAGGAGAAAGCTTTTTAAAATCGTCATTCCATTCCTTCAACCCTTCTTTTCCAAACAAAAATAGTAAAAGACATACATCAATTGTCATTTGGTCTTTATAAAAAGTGACGTAATAATCTAATTTGAGGTTGTCTTTTATTTTTCGAATTCGATCTGGCCAGACAAGCCAGCCACCATCATAAGCTTTGAATTCGCTAAAAATATCCAAATAATCTGGAGCGGCTTTTTTGATTAACTTAATGACTTGAGGCTTTAAAAGGCGTGTTTTCGTGGTTTTCAATTAGTCACCAAATACAAAATAAAGAAACTCAAAAAAAACTTAATTCCGCTTGTTCAAATCTAAGCTAATAATTCCAAAATTTAAAAGGAGAGTTTGTCTTAGAGACCACTTTAGCTTTTAAAGTCCTTCGGCATCTTGGATAGTTTACGCAACCCCAGAATTGATCTAGTCCCCCTTCTTTTCTTAATTTCATCTTTACTCCACATTTAACACAAGTTGGCGTAGTAAAGTCACCCGATGTTGCCAATAAAAATAATCTGTCCTGAGCTTCTTTAGATAAGGCTTTAATTTTAGCCAACATACTTTTACCGTCAATAAGTTCCACATTGTTGTCTTTAGCAAACTGAATGGCTGCTTGATTAAAATTACTTGTGGTAATGAAATATCCTTTGAGAATTTTTTCGTGAAACATTACGCCTACAAGTTCCCTAATCAACTTTACACCAATGACCCCCGACCAACTTTTGCATTGAACTAAGGCGGTTGATTTTTGTTGATCATTTTCATAAAGAAAAATATCTATGCCTCCATCGGCTCCAAGGGAAGTCTGCTTGTTCTTCATATTAATTTCGCTAAAATATGCGCTACAGAGATCTTCAAATCGCTTCCATTCAAGAGAGTAAAGAAGTTGGCTAGTCCATTCCCTTGAGATTGTCGTTTCAATAACTGGTTGCTCTAATAGCGAGACATGAGGTCTATTCGATGCAGTTTCTTGCGTTGAGACCAAAGGTTTAATAGTGTTATTGGCATTTACAATATTCTTAGAAGATGTTGCACCTTCTTGCTCCCTTGAAACGAAGTAAGCCAATAAAATTGTGAGGAACTGTAATAGACTTAACGGATAAGCGAACACTTGCAATAGCGTCCATATATACCAAAAAATAGTGACAATAAAACGATGTTTACCGCTAATAGCAATAGTAAAAAAAATAAAACCCTGCCAAGAAATTACAGCGAAGCTCATTCGACTCCCTCAACGACACATACAATATTTGATTGGTTATCTATAGCTTAAAAAAAAGCAAAAATCTTACCAATAAAAATTACATGCATAAGTCATTAGATTACATAGCAATTTTATGTAAGCGATTAGCAGTAAAAATATGCTCGGGTTGTTTATAACCTAAAACTGGTTAAATACAACCAATTATGGTTCTGATAGGATTTGAATATGAGTTGGACGCGACAATGACAGGTCACGACCCTTTTGGGACGATCAACTTTCTTATAAGCAGATAAGCTAAGGGACCGAGGCACGCTGTCCCAGATATCGAAACGAACGACTTGAGCGACTTTATTGATACATAACGTTTAAATTAAAGGGCTGGCTTTGGTCGGCTAGTAGTAGAAATAGGATGAATTAAACAACTAAAAAATGGCCTCAAATCCGCATAGAATATAGATAAACAGCAAAATTAAATAAACTTTGATTTCTGGATGATTTAAGGGGTAAATTACGCATTAAATACATCAATAACTAAAATAAATCGGATAAATAATTAGTATTTAATTACCAAAGTCATTAGCATAAAAGACTTGCTTTGCATGCGCAACAGAGCGTTAATGTGTCATCAAATAAACATTAACGAGGTGATTAAAATGGGTAAAAGAACAGATGCATTATTAGAATCAGAGCGCGAATATCAAACTAAAGTTTACACAGACTTTGATGCTGAAATGTCAATGCAAACGCTACCAAGCAGAATGCTAGCTCAAGTAATAAAAGGTGAAATTGATTTAAATGCGCTGGCTAAAGTAATATTAGCTAATCGCGGCCAAGACCAAAATGGCAACTGGGTTGGGTTCGATAAAGCCAAGCAAATACACGCTATTTAAACAATCATTAAACACCATTTGAAGCCGCTTTAAAGCGGCTTTTATTTTGTCCTGGTCAAATACCATAATTAGCTATCAGCAGCTCAGTCACGGGCTTGTTGCTTTGCATATTAACGCTGTAGCTGGTTTGCACTTCTTTAATAAAATAACCATCAAAAAGCGTCCGAATTTGAGCCACATTATTGATGCTCACAAGCCATTTACCTTGGCAATTAATTAAAACGTCTCTAAGCCGCTCAAAATCGGTTTTATCAAATAAGCCTTTGCCATAGTCAGTTTCGCAATCCCAATATGGCGGGTCGATATAGAAAAACACACCTTTTCCATCGTAGCGTCTAATTAGCTCATGGTATGGCAGATTTTCAATGCTCACACGGCTTAAGCGTAGGTGCGCCTCGCTTAAATCCTCTTCAAGCCTGAGTAAATTTAAACGCGGCTTTGAGCTGTTGGCCACACCGTAACATTGGCCCACAATCTTTGCACCAAAAGCATTTTTAACTAAGTAATAAAATCGCGCTGCGCGTTGAATATCAGTCAGCGTGGTCTCATCGACTCGTTGCAATCTATCCCACTCATCACGCGAGACTAAGCACCATTTAAAGTAACGTACAAACTCTTCAAGATGGTTTTGAATGACGCGATAGAGCGTGATTAAGTCGCCGTTGATGTCGTTTATCACTTCAACTTTGCTCGGCTCTTTACGAAAAAGCACCCACGCAGCACCTGCAAACACCTCTACGTAACATGAATGTTTAGGTATTAAAGGGATGATAGTGCTGGTGAGTTTCGATTTACCACCGACCCATGCCAGTGGTGATTTTCTTTGTATTGCCATGATTGATCCTATATTTAAGTATAGGTGCTCATGGCACTCTGAAATATTAACTGCTTACGGCAGTTAGTCGGTCTTTTAGGTTATGGCACATAGACACACGCACCCAGCTTTTGCATCCATCCCAAATTCGCCGCTGCGCTATTTGGTAAGGTGTTGGTACAGGGAGCTCTCTACCGGCTTTACTAACCAATCACTAATCCGCTTTGGAATCTACGAGCATTCCGATTCTCTGTCCTTAGCGGGGATGGCTTTCACCTTCGCGTTACTATGTACCCACATTACTAGCTACTTATTGTTCCGCTATTTTTCAAGGCATCCCGCCTGCTAGAGTTAAATAGCTAGTAATGTGAATGCCCTGATAGATATTTAACACGGGCCATGCTCTGCATCTTTAGGTTCTATCAGACCTTATATTATTGAAGGCTTTGCAGCGCCCTCTCTCGGGTATTCTATGCTTCTTTAATCACCAAATATCGAGTGCTGGTGATATAAGTCTCTTGGCCTGTAATGTCGCACGGGTTATTTAAAACCTGTTCACCGACCAGCACATCTGGCTCGCCACCGCTGCCTTTATCCCATGTTTGCACAAGCACTTTATAGCCAGCTGTGTCTGCGTTCTCAATTCGTACTCGTTTTGTCATGATTGCTCCTAAAATTGTTAATGTTTCCGCACCTTGGGCATTTAATACTGAGCTGCTTTACTTCACCCTCGGCTAGCTTTTTGTTGCATTTACTACACCTAAAATCTACTCGGTACTGCTTATCCTTTGTGTTGCTCATACGGTCACCCTTATAATGACCTTGCCGACGTCGGCAGCAGGGTCTTTGGTTGATCCGTAGTCTGTTTACGGTGAGACGGGTTTTTTAGCGGTTGCTGCCGCTATTGCACTCGCCCTGTTTTATTCACTTCTATATTCTGTCGGCAGTTGCCGCCTTTTTTTCTCGCTGCTATAAGCCTCTTGGCAGTGATTTTTTTGCCAAAAAAACACACTATTGATCACTTTAACTGCGATAAAAAACCGTCTTTTTTTGTGCTGATTGCGCCATGCGCGGGCACTTAATGACTCATCTGCCCAGCCCCATAGTGCGGTATTGATAAGTTGGTCTATTGCCAGCAAAATTTGCACTTTATTGCTGTGTAACAGCAATATTGCAAGTGCTATGAGTAAAAGTATCATCATGCTGGGTACGCGGGCATCATTGCCACGGCCTCTGCTGGTGTGAGCATGGGTGAAGTGCCTGCAATCACTTGGTCTCTATAATCATCTGCCGTCACCCAAACGCTTACCTCCCAATTACCAAAGGTTATTGCGGTGGTTTGATAGGCATTTTGCCAGCCCGCATACTGAATAACAGAGTCGCCACCGCTAAAGCCAAGCTCGCGTGCTTTAGTATTTATCGCGGCTTGTAGCGCAAGGCGTACTTGCTCAAACTGGGCTTGCAATGTTGGAGCAGGCGGGTTAATAGCAATTGGCAAACCAGTGTTATCATCAAAAACGATGTTTTTACCGATTTTGTTATCTGCCATGAGCGCTGCATGCTGTGCATCTGTTATTTCAATGGCATCTTCAGGCCGCGTGCTATGAATCTGATCATTGTAAAAACCACTGTTTAATTTAGAAAAATACCACATACGTGCTCCTAGTTAATTGTACCAATCGCTATCCAGCTAAATGATGCAGATGTATCTTTATATAAACTGAAACTGCTCCCCCCATTTAAGCCGGTTACCCACTGGTTGCTAAATATGCCAGTTGTTTGAGTTGCGTATGCGCTGGCTGTTACGCTAATCACCACATCAAATGCGATTGGATAATTGACGGTAATGACTCCAGTGCTGGCCGATGAATGTAAGCCAAATTGCAATACAAATTTCTTTTTTGTGTTAGTTACTGCGTCATAAAACGGGAATATCATATAGCCCGGATTCGCGGCCACGCCGGCAGCGATTGCAATAGACTTTAATGCCTGCAGTAGTTGCGCATTATTGGCTTTGTTAAGCGTAATGCCTGCCGCTTCAATAACGTTAACTATTTCAGCTTGCACCGCATTAAGCCAAGCAGCATCTACAATACTTGCTGGTGTTGAAGTAGATGGATTTTCATTGACGAAAGTATTGTTTAAGTGGCCTGCGCCATCAGTTTTGTGCATAAAAAACCTCTCCACCGACACCGGTGATATCTTCAAACCATAAGTAAACATGCGCTTGCTTAAATGCTGCTAGCGCATTAAAAATAATGTCTGGATTAACAACTGTTTTGTAGTATCTGACACGTAAAATAAATCGTGACCGTGCGCTGTATAGGCGGTCACCTGCTTTGCTACCCGCTCTAAATGGGCCAACCAAGTGATCAATCTGCACCAATGGCACATTAAACTGTGTGCTATTAACATTGGCTGAAAATAAGCGGTCGCCTGCTTTACTGCCTGCTGTAAAGGGTTTGCGCGGTATGCTTTCTACCACGCCCGCATCTTGTAGGGCTTTTAAGGCCACGGCACGGTAGGCATCGATATGCCAGTTTGATTGTGCTGGTTTATGCAGCTCAATGGCGCGATCCATCACCATCTGCAAATCACTCTCAAGGCGATATGGCTCTTGCGCAAAGGCCATCATCAAATAATCGCCAAAGCCGGATTCTGTCCACTTCCATGCGTCGCCCGGTGGCAGTAATGCCAGCATCGCATCGGCAAATTGGCGTGCGGTATGTTTGATAAGCTGCATCATACGAAGCTTAAGCCTCCGAGCACTAGCACTTCACCTGCTGCAACGCTGATATTAGCCAGCGGTGCATTGCGCACATATTGCGTTGTTACTGTTGCGATTGCTGCATCAAGTTCGGCCATTAGCAACACAGATGTTTCTGAAAACTCAGCCAATATGACGTTGTTAATTGCCGTGTTGATTGCGGCGCGATTAGGTGCGGTATCTACTGCAGAATCTAGGTCTAATGTGATGTTGACTATTTTTGGCGTAGGTGCGCTGACATAAATATCTGCGGTAGCTGGCGCAACGCCCGGGCTGGCAAGATAAGCGGTAACAGCATCTAGCACCGCCTGAGTGGGTAATCTATCAACCAAATTGTTGCATATTGGCCTAATGACTACGCTGCCAAGGCCAAGTGTATGTGTTTGTACCAAGGCAGCGCTTACGCTTGGGTGTGCTGACTTTGCCCATGCTTTATAGTCATTTATTTTGCCGCTGCGTGCGCCTTGGCTCACCACAACTTGCCACTCATCCACCACGCGTGCACGCCAAGCGTGTACATCTTCCAAATCTGCGCCGCCTGTTAATCCGCTTGAAGCTACTGTTGCGTTACTATCTACACCAGCAATTGGGTCAACAAGCGTTAATACTTGATTTGCTGATAAGTTGGTATTTGCACCTGCTGTAGTGCAGGTGACCGAGATATTGTTATTGCCAGCTGCTAATGTGCTAGCGACTGAGGTGATGTAATCAAAGCCGTTGTCACCTCTAAAAACCGCACCTGCGAGCACTATAGCGCCTACGTTGCCCGTGACAATTATTTGACCGCTAGATGGAAAATCAGTGAGACGATTGACGGCATACAAAGCAGCCCAATCATAAAGGCGCTCTAAATCACAAGTAAGTGGCGAGCATTGTGCATCTACCCACTCTACATGACCATGTAAGCTATGAATAACTTTAGCCCAAGTGACAGCTAAAGCATCGCGTAGCGCAGTGACAAAATCGGTTAAGTCAGACTCGATACGTGTTTTTAATTGTGTAAATGTCGGTCTAACGTAACTCATTTTGCTCGCTTTAATTAGTCATCGAACCACCTGAAGTCCCAAGTGCTATCCCACACGTACATGCCTGTTGCATCAATAGTTGCTTGATCTGGCAAGGTGAAGCGGGATAACTCAAAACGTATGCCATCATATAACCCTGCAATGTCGAGTACGACACGCGAAACGTTTCGCAGTCTATCGTCATAGGTTTGTGGTAAGACTTCGATAACATGTACATCTGTGAGTAGTGGATCTTGCTCTTCAAGCGCGTGGGCAACCATATTGAGTGTTTCTAGCCGTGCAGCATCGCTTAACGCTTGGCGCCGCACATACCATAGCCCCGTGCCAAGCTGTGGATCAAACCACCAGCCGCGTTGGTCTAGCTGGTCATCCACTCGGCCTTCAGGCGCGCGTTGATCAGTAAACAATGTGGTGTAGATAATGGTGAGCAGCCGTACCTTTTTAATATCATCGTCTTTGGTTTCATAAGCCAAATCAAACTGGCCGTCGGCTGTTGCAATGATTTTAAGCATGATTAAATCTCTGGTGGCTGGTGGTTATGATGTGGTCGAGGCTGGTCGTTATCTTGCCAAGTTTCAACACCTAAGCCGTCCCATTTTTGGCCTTGGCCGTTTACATCAAATTTATATTCGCTGTCGGCGTGTAACTTGATTTTATCTGCGCGCACTTCAAATGTTTTGCTGGTTTCTATCAGTATGCGGTCACGCTTGATATGTACTTTTTGACCCTGGTCGTCATGTAGTGCCACCTCGCCATCTTCTAGTGTTAGCGTGTAGCGTTTGTCGCCTTGCACTAAGCATAATCCATGTGTGCGGTCACCCGATGGAAATACAATAAAAGCTTGGCAACCTGACTTAGGATGATAACTGAAGCCGTAAGGCTGAATTCGGTCAATATTGTCTAGCACTTCAGCGTCTAGCGCTTTCACTTGCACTTTATGCGTAGTAATGATCACGCCAGTGGCTTGCGCAATAACGAGCTGTAATCTATTCCAGATTTGATTGATCATACTTCACCACTTTTTTAGCTTTACGTTTTGCCGCACTTTTTTTCTTGCTCTGCTCAGCTATACCAACAAATGCGTTGCGATGCATGACGGTCATGTGGGTGAGCGTGCCTTGCTTGTCATCTTGGCTAAAGTGCAGATCACCGATTAACATCACGCTGTCAATATTTTCGGTTGGTATGACCACGCGCACTTGGGTATTGATCTGCCAAGGCTGCCAGTTGCCAGCAGTCTCATGGCCCCAGCCGACCAGTGTTAGTTCAATGCGGTGCGCTCTGGCCAACCTGCGGTTACGCTCAAGCTCGGCGCGCCGTTGCAGCGCGCCAAGTGCGTTACCGTGTCTGTCAGCAACAATATGCATTGGTCTAAAGTAACTTAGGCCCGCATCAATCATCACACCTTTGCGAGAGGTGTTGGCTGCGTAATCAAAACTCTTGACGTAATACTCGCTAAAGCGCAAACGGTACTCATCGGTAACCGCATAAGACTTGATATTGTCGCCAAGTACCAGCGTGGCCACTGGGGCATTGTTATCTGGCTCGGCAATTTTTAAACCACCATCAGGCAATGAGTAAATAAGCACATTACCTGCGCGTGCCGCATTTAAAATCGCATTGGCTGGGCTTTCAGCCTGCATAGAAAAATCTGGCACCAGCGGCGTAGTTTTAGGCGCATTTAAAGGCACTTTAAATAGCGTACAAATGCGCTTCACAATCTCGCCAAGCATCATTTTTTTTAATGTGATGCTGTATTGGCAATCTATCAATTCACGCGCCAGCGATCGTGCGCTAAAACGCACAGTATGTGAATCAGCATCCACATTGCGAGTGAGTATATCGGCACGCACTGTGCTGATGAGTAAATTGTTTAAGTATATTTGCGCCACAGAGTTGGCATCAAGTTTGATATGGTTATCGTCACCTGTGGTAGTCAGACCCAAATCAACACTAGTGGCGAGATCATCAATGCTGGTATGAATACTGACTTGCTGCCAGTATGCATATTTAACGCCATTTAAGCGCACCTCAACAACATTATCCATATACAGTGCCTTGCACAAACAGCGGATGTGCAACATTGTTTTGTGCGTTAAAACTGGCCTCATCTATGCCCATTTGATAAGCAAGCACAACAGCAGGCAATGGGTTAACAACGCTGCGTGATGTAGTTGGTGTTAAGTCCTGATCTAGCAACACATCAATTAAAGCTGCTCTAGCATCAATGGCTTGGTTAAATACATCATCACTCATGCTTGGCAGCTGCGTATCAATCGCCTTAATCACTTTAACCAGCACTAAGTCACGGCTTTGTGCATCAGTGTAATCTGCAATGGCGAGCTGTGCGGCACCTGCCACAAGTAAGTTAGTGCGCAGCGCAGCATCTGCCTGCGCATTTAATTTAAAATTGGCATTGAGTGCCTCTGGCGCTGTGCTTTTTTCAATATCTGCTGGGCTAAGCGCTGAGTTAATAATGCGTGTTACCGCATTGGCACGGGTGCTGCTGGTGATGTTGCCGATAAAATCTGCACCAGTGACCACACTATCCACCGCGCTCAATAATGCATCAGCATACTGTTGCGGCGTTTGCAGCAGCGTTGCAATTTCTGTTTTGACTTCGGTAATGAGGCCAAGCCCGGCATTGACCCATTGCAGTGGTAATGAAGCCACTGAAATAGCCTTGCGTATATGCTCAATGTGCTGCTGCGCCTCTGCCACATAAGCGGTGAGCGTGTTGTTATTCATCGGCTGCAAGTCAAAGTCATCAACTATGGCTTGGCTGAGTGCGTTGGTTTTGTCGATTGCCACATCCACTTTATCTACTGCAGGTACGCTAGGTGCACGGCCGCCTGGTACGAAGGTTATCTTAATTGTACAGAAACCGCCTTGCTCATTGGTTTCTGTGCGTGACCACTCATGCGCACGCACCCACACTTGACCTAGCCACGGATGTTGCAACCAAGCTGCACCCGGTATATTTAGCTTGGCATTAAAGCCGTTTGCTTCTAAATCATAGTCTGGCCCTATAAAATAAGCGCTAATGCTGTAGTCATTCGACTTGTTGCCGAAGTCTTCTATTTCAGGATCGTCGCGTTTTGGATATTCATGCACCACAAGGCGGTGACCATAGCGCGTATCATGGTCGTCGGTGAGGAATTCAAAGCCGCGAAATGAAGCTTTTTTTAAACGATCTTGCCAAGCCATTATGGAATACCCCACACACTGCCTGTTTGTACCCAATTTTTAACTGGGCCTGCAGTATTGGTTGTTTGTGATGTGGCTTTAAGGCCATCTGCCAGTTGCACTTTTACAGTAGTTTCGACTTTAGCTGGCTCAGTTTTAAACGTTTGCATAACCGCATTTCGAGCCTCTTCGCTAAACGGTAACATGAGTGAAGCTGCTGCAAACCCTATACCATTGCCAATGCCTAAGCCTGTTTTTTTATCAAAAGCCTCAATAGCAGGGTTAATTACTTTATCACCGAATTGAAACCCAGCAAATGCAGCGGCGGCAAGCGGTACTACCCTTGCAAGGCCTGATAAGCTGCCAGTGATTGTAGAAGCAACCCCAGCTAATCCGCTTGCACCACTGGTGCCAAGTGCAAGGCTTGCCAACCCTGATGCTGTAGCAACAGCCGTTAATCCAGCGGTGGCCAATGTGCCTGCGCCAAGTAAAAATGGGTGTTTTGTAGCTAACTCTTCAAAGTTATCAGCTACTTTGCCAATCGTTGGTGTTAACTCATCCATCGCGGTTTTTTGCGCTGCCGCTGCTGCTTGCTCTGCCGCGCGCACCTTTACGCTGGGAATTGTTTGCATAAACGCATAGTTGCTATCATTAGCGCCAAATTCAGTACGGTTTTTACTTACCTCTGTATTTACTCGATCTACAACAGATTTGTTGCGCATGCCCATCAATGCGCCTACTGCCTGCATGTCTTGAAAATATTTACCGATGGTTGTGCCTTCCGACAGTGCAGTAATAGATTTTAAAATCTCTTCTTGCTGCGTTCTATCTTTTGTTGATTGCAGCTTGGTAATCGCGGCTTTCAGTTGAGGGTTCTTGGCAGCTTCTTTATCAATTAAGCCCATCCACGCATCAACAGCATCTACGCCTTGCATGCGTTTTTTCATTAAGAAGCCAGTTAAGTCTGTGCCAGTTTGTTTTTCAAAATCCTTAGCAGTGTCAGAGCTAGATAACTTGGCCAGCAAGTTACGCACATTGTTACCAGCTTCGTCAGTAGTGCCGCTAGTCAGAATAGCGGCTTGGTTCATGGTGAGCACTTTTTGCAAGCCATTCAAGCCTAGCATGCCAGATTTACCTGCTAGCGGTAATTGCTGTGCTAACCATTTAGCCTGGTCTTTAATTTCAAAACCACCCGCTTGGCCAGAGGCTGTGACCATATTAAGCGCGGTTTTAAGCTCGCGGTCATTAGACACAATGCCTTGACCAACTAACACGCTAGACAAGTTTGCAATATCTAATGCGTTAGCGTTAGCACCGGTGGCGGTGCGCATGACTGTAGGTAAAAACTTGATTGACCTATCATAGCCAAGCGTGCCTTTAGCAATTAAAGCGTCTAGCGCTTCAGCGGCTTGATCGCGCGTGCCACCTCCTACACCTGATTGAACAGACCTATTAATAATGGCCTCTAGTTCTTTCATGCCACGTTGTTTGCCAGCCAAATCTCGTCCAGAAAAGGCCGTGTTTGCCATACCAGCCAAACGCTCATCAAAGCTCATGGCTTGATCAGCAGCACGCTTGATGACATAGCCACCTGCGGCAATCCCAGCTGTTGCAGTCATTAGACGATTTAACCCGCTATAGCCATCTTTTGCACCTTTAAGCTCATTTCTCAGCTCACGCAGTTTTTTAATCTCAGCGTCTTTTGCCCGTGCTAATTCGCGGCTACTTGCTAGCCCAGCCCGCGCTAATCTGTTATAAGCGGCCTCTGTTTGCTGCATTTCACGGCGCACCGCGTGCTCGCTGCGAATGCCAAGCTGCTCACGCGCCTGCGACATTTTTGCAAAAGCTTGTGTGCTTTTGGTTGCAAACTGCTCGTTATTGCGCAGCGCGTTTTTGCTTAGTCTATCCAGATTTTGCTGGACGGACTTAAGCCCGCCACTGGCGAGGTCTTTAAGGGTTAAGCGTAGTTCGACGGTGGTTGACATGGGTTACCACTTGCTACCAATTTCAGTGCCCTTTATATAGTAAGTGCCTGCATATTGAGAGTTAGTGCCGATGTCAGGCACCACAATAAACAAGCCTGCGAATTTACGTTTTGTCTTGCCTGCTTGCGGTATGTCGCGCACATTTTGGTCATAAATTTCGCCGATTGTTAAAGGCACATTAAAAAATGTATTGTAAACACGCTCAATAATCTCAGGATATGGACACCAGTCGGTATGGAATTGGCTATAAGCGCAGTTAGTAGCGAGCGGCGTTGTATATGTAGAGCCAACTATATACACTTCATTGCCCGCAACTTGTCTAACAAAAAATGCTTTTTTCTGTCCTGCGGTTAATCCTAAATCAGCCCATCCACCCGCTGGTGCAGTAATTACCACGCGCTTCTCTGGCAGGTTTGTAGAAAATGGAATATGTGGCGCAGTGCTTAAAGTGAATTTTACTTCGCCAGTTGTATGCGCCCCAACACCTGCGGCTGATATTGTGCCTGTTGTAGCATTCCCGCCTGCGTTGTCGTTCGCATAAAAATGTACGCGACCATAACCGCCTGCGCCATCATGAGTGTTTAAAATCGCAGGTATTAAGTACCTAGTTACATCCCAGAATGATTTTTCGCTTGTAGAAGCGCCATGTGTCCAGTTGTTTTGTTGTAAAGCGTATGAGTTTATATCATCAGCCGCACCTATTAAGCTATGCTCACCAATCATCACTTTTGGTGGGTGCGTGCGACCATACCATGCACTTGTTGTGATGTATTTCGTCATTGCAAGTATCGTATCTTTAATGACCCTCATACTGCCTTTTTCAACTACGCCAGCGTACCCGTTTGTCTCGCACAATTCTTTATGCAATGCGAACGTGCCATTGTTGAAAGTGTAGTTATTGTAACCAAAGCCACCTAAATACTCACATGCTTGTTTTCCCGTGCCACCATCACCTTCTACCGAGATTGTGCTTGCCGCGCTTGCCAATAAAAAGCCTGTGAGAGTTCTACGCCCTTGGTCACTAGTGTCAGATGTCACTGTGGTGAGTGGGCAGTATTTTTTAAATATTTTATTCACGTATCTTGCAACACGCGCAAACTCATTTTGACCGTTCGTTAATTGAGCACCAGCGGTTAAGCTGTCAGATAAAGCTTCATTGCTGATTTCAACATTATCTAAGGCAGGGTGGCCTTCTAAAATTCGGTTTAATGCACTGGCTACTAACACTTGACCGTCTGTAAACGTACCTGAGCCACCAATTGCGGTTACGTTTAAAGTGCCAACACCAGTAACATTGTCATAAGCCGTTACATTACCAAATACAAAGTTTGCAGGGTTGGTAATACTACGGATTCTTAAATAATTGTTAGTAGTGTATAAACGGTGCGTTTTTGTGGTTGTAAATGACTTTGCACCTAAGCTAACAGAGATTGATGTCGTTGTGTTTTCGCCATCAAATAATTTATATAAGTAATCTACTATTGCCTGTTCATGTGCCGTTGTGTAGCGTGTTTCAACACCAATTTCTATACGCCAATTAGCATTGGCGGATGTACCAACGTTCGTAGTCATGTTGGCAACAAGTTCACCTGTCGCGTCATTGTAGGAGGTAACTGTGCCTCGCATATTCAATCCTCCAGAGTCTCCTTGCTTGTAAGCGTAAACAGCTAACCCTGGTGTAATAGTTTTACCTGTAGGTATAGTAAAGGTCTTAGACCCTGTTCCCCCTGCAGTACTGGTTGTAGATTTATAATTACTCTTAATTAGAGAATTGGTAATGTCTTTTGCGCTGAAAAGTTGCAGAACCCAAGTAACAACGCTATCTTTTGCGTACCAAAAATCCATAGTGCGCAACCAATTGTGTAGAGCCTGAACCCCTATAGCCGCGCCACCTTGCGCATAGAAGTCGTATAACTGACTTACACCTGGCCTATGATTTCTAAACGAACCTAACCATAAAGAAGTATCTAATAATTCTTTACCCGCATCGTTTGATGGAGTTGTGTCATAAGTAAGTTGCGCCTCCACATCATTAAATTGACTATCTCCAAGGTGGTTAATAGGCCATCCTATGTAACTACCACCTAAATTAGCGCGCGTTAATACAATGTTTTTATGTGTAACGATTGCATTTTTTGGTAATGTTCTGTAGTTTGCCATAATTAAGCCGCCCTTCCGTTAGTAATGTTTATAATGCGCTGTGTGGTATTATTGTCGCCTAAATAAACTTGTCCTACTGGGCTTGTAGCATCTGTGATGAAGGTAGGCGCACCTGCCTCCACAGATACGTTAGCAATCAAACCACTTAAGTCATAAAGTTGATAAGGTACACCAAATATTTTAGGGTGCGCTCCCTTTGTGATAGCATCTAATTCAGCTATTGATAATCTATCTTCAATAATCATCACCCGCGCTACATCCATCACGGCCGCTGACCCTGTGCCGGGTCTAATAATGAACTGTAGATTCTGATAATTAGTTTCAGTCAAGCCACCACTAGTCATTGTCGTGCTTGCTACGGTAGGTACAGAGCCGCCAAGCCCTCTGCGCACCGTATAATCACCGACCCCACCAGGCGTGCCGCCTGTTTGCGCGAAAATGTAATGGTCACTACCAGAGCTAACAACTGCCCCAATCTCAATTGTTCCACTCACCATAGAGGTTACATTTAGAGTGCCATTAGAGCCTCCTACAATACTGCCAATAAACTCAGCCGTTCCTGCATAGGTGTGGTTTGTGTGTTGGGCTCTAATGTTAGTTGGGCTGAATTTGTGTATAGCTTTACCAACAAGCAGTTTGTTGGCATACGTCAAACTACTACCACTGGCGACAATGTTGTCACCAACGAGCTGGGTGTCTTGAGTGCTGCCACCTACAATAAATGACCAAAACCAATCACTATCTTGCTTTACAGCCGTAGCCCCAAACAGTTCAGCCGAAGTGACATAACCGCTATCTGCCCCCGCTGAATAACAAAACCCTCGTGTGTTATTATTGGTCTCAAATTCAACGCCAATTCTCGAGGCTTTATTACCATCACCAATAGATGCCCCTGCAATGCCTAAACTGTAAAGAGGCTGGCCGCTACCGCCATTTTGAGCGGAACTTAATAACAAATGCCTGCCGTTGTAGCCTGTAATTGCTGAGTTAGGCAGCCGCGCTAAAACGGCTACGGTATGTCGTCTAGGCAAGGTAATTGGCGTTGCCGCACCTATGCGCAAAGCATTGGCGTTACCATTCAATCTGGCAAAGCCTAGCCTGCCATCCGCGTAAATATCGCTTTTTGCAGAGCCAACTTTTTGCGCTACAGTTTTAACATAGTTAGGTGTAGTTGCCGCAATGATGTAAGCCGAACCCTCCGCGCCATCATTAATAGATACAGTTTCAGTCGTTGTCGAGGTGACAATTGCAGGCGTAGACCAACTATTTAGAGATTGTGAGTCGCCAATTCCACCTTGCGCGGCTGGCGCTTTAACAGTACCAACAAGTTTAATAAAATCCGTGCCATCGCAGTAATACTGCATGAACATTTTAGAGCCGAGTGCAGCACCTGTAATTGTTTCGCCATGCAAGGTCACTGAGTACCCACCGCTACCGCCTTGCACGAACTGGTACAAGTAGTAAGTGTCTGCCACTGGAGTCGCGGGATTGCCTATGATTGTAGTATTGGCTGATAAAGTAATAGTTGGCAAAGTAACAAAGTTGCCACTAGTCTGTTGCAGATTCTCAAGCTTGGTTTTTTCTTCGTTTGTGTAGTCGTTGCTCGATAAACCCTTGCCGCCCACTGCATTTTGTTTTTGTGCCAAAGCCGTGGCTTGTGATGCAATCGTTTGTTGCGCAGAAGATAAGCTGCTTTCTAACGCAGTAATTTCAGTTTTTGCAGTGGCGAGCGCCTCGCGCAGCTTAGTAACTGGTATTTTGCCGTTGCTGGCGGGGGTGAGTGCTGCGTCGATATTGCTCATTGGGCTCTCCTGTTAATCTACAAGAGAGCTTACGCCCGCGCGGGGTTTGTAATGAGGTGCGAAACGTTTCGCGGTGGGTGGTGCTGAGATTAGACGAATGTTTTACCTTCATGCCAAGCTGCTTCTTTTGCCCAAATAAACAGCTCAGGTAGTGGCATTTTTTTAACTTGATTTAAGTCTTGATGTAGCCCTCTGGCAACAAGGGCAACGGCAATCAAGACTCTTGATCTTTTTTTGCTGCGATAGCTAATGCCTCGTCTGGGTCTTTTATACCTTCTGTGCCAAGTTCATTTTTAATCATTTTCATGGCGATTTCATCTGCAGCATAATAATCGCTTACATGCAGCTTTTTGATGATAGCTTCATCTGTACCAGTTAAGCTAGCAATAAGTGCAATGGTTTGGGCATGCATGCCACGTAAATCAAACGATATTAAATCTTCTGCGGTAGCGTGGTCTTTAAAAGTGAGTTTTGAGATCTCAGTTTTTTCAAGTTTGATTGGTTTTTTGAGGTTGAGGGTTTTCATGGTTAATCTTCCTTTTGTTTATAAACCTAGACGATACGCAACAGTAATGCGCCAGATCACACCAGTTGTGGCTGGTGCCACCACTGTGGTATTAGTACCAATTGCGGTAGCGGCCATACCTTGCGACCCAAAATCCATTTCACGCACTACATCTGAACCTTGAGCCTCTGCCCCCGCCGGAAAGTTAATCACGGGTGATCCCGGTACATTGGTTGTTGTTAATAACACAGGTGCAGCAGCTGCGGTTAAGGCGGCAGCATTAAACTTAACAACCTGTACAAAATCAATATAGTGTCGCAGCCCAGCCACCAATGGCACAGTTGCGGTGACCGCTGCACCTGATACACCCGTGGCTGTTACTAGCAAGGTTGCTGATTTTTGATCTCGCACATAAGGGCTGAGCGCTTGTCTATCATCTGCGTTGATTGTGACATCAAGTGTGCCAGCAGCGTATACGCTTAAACGCACGCGCACTTTTTTTAGCTGAGCCACGCATACCGATAATACTCTACGCACTGATGCAGCATTCACAGCTTCTAGCAGCAAGGGCTGTGCCGCTAGAGGTATAGTGCCAGCGTTGCAAAATTGCGGAATCGGAAAAGCCAACAGCGCGCCATATGTTAAGCCATCTACAGAGCCTTCAATCACATATGTTGCATTGAGCGTGCCGCCGCCGCCATCTAAAAATATAGTTGCGCTCTCATCACCATTCACATCAAGCACCACTTCTGAGTTGATGCCAGAAATAGAGCCAAACTCACTTCTCTGCTCAAAATGTGGCATAAAATCGCCAAGTAGATTTCTCAATATGCTCATATGTTTGCCTTAGTTAAGTATTTTGTATGCCACTTTAAAGTCACCTACGATTGGGCCTTGGGCGGTTAAGTGAAAATCAATGCTGCCATTGTTGGCTTGTGCATTAATTTGATAGTCTGCGAGATCATCTAAGTCATGGTCATCGTTTAGTAGGAGTTGTGCGTCAATAATATTCACGCTGGTTACCGCTGCATCAATACTATTAATTGTGCATTCGACATATTTTGCGGGTGAAATATTGAGTGTCACTATTGTGTGAGCTATAAAACCCGTGTCACCTTTTAATCCTTGCGCACCAGTTAAGCCTTGAGGACCCTGTGGGCCAGTGTTACCAGTGTCACCTTTTAAGCCCTGTGGACCTTGTGGTCCCGTATCGCCAGTGTCACCTTTTAAGCCTTGCGCACCAGTTAAGCCTTGAGGACCCTGTGGGCCAGTGTTACCAGTGTCACCTTTTAAACCCTGTGGCCCTTGATCACCAGTGTCACCTTTTAAGCCTTGCGCACCAGTTAAGCCTTGTGGACCCTGTGGACCAGTGTCACCTTTTACCCCATGTTTACCAACATTAATGCTGGTGACTCGGTTTGTACTGCTGCCAGCATTGCGTACAGTGAGCGTGCTGTGTTTACCGATTATTTTGCTCACGCGTACTGGCTGTGACTTTTTAATAACGGTAATCATGGTGTGCGGCGTGTATAGGTTTTAACCAGCTTGATACTAAATGCTTCGGTGTAGATCGGTGCGGCGTTAATAGTGTAAACAAGGTCTGCAAAATAATCACCTAGCGGCAGCGCTTCTGTATCGAGCGCGGGGGTTAGTGTGTATTGCCCTAGTGCAGCGTTGGTGATAGTGCCAACAAATTGATGCACGGCGTTGCCGTTTTTATCGACTACATCAGCCTTAATGGTAACACCAACCAATGAGGCAGGTGTTTTACCGTCTGCCTCAAAGTATTCTACCGTGGGCGAAAATAACTCACCGCGCTTGACCTCGACCACTTGCATTAGGCAATTTTCTCGCTAGTGTTAGCCATGATGCTAATTTTGCTCTCACCATTTTCAACGCCAACAGCATCCGTCACAAAGGCTTGGCTAAGCATATGCACGCTACCATCGGCTAGACGCACTGTGACATCTTCGTCTTTGATAGCATTGAGAGCCACTACATCTACCGCACTTAGCAAGTTGATATTTAGATCAAGCTTGGCTGGTGTGCTGGTTTCAATGTAACCACCATCGGCAGCAAGGCGGCCACCTTTATGCTCGCGCTTGGTGCCGCTTGGTGTGAATGAGCCGGGGTTTTCTGCCAGTGGCAACTTACCAATGCTTGGTACGCTTACCGTGCGGATATTATAAATTTGTGCCATGATTGAATGCCTTTTAAATAATGTTTAAAGTATGTTTAAACTTAAACCAACGGTACTGCAGTGCGGAACTGGTTAATACCCGCAATGTTGTAGAATGGGCTTAAGAACACGGGCGTATCAAAGAAGTCAAAGCGGCTTTGGTTATCGCTATTTTGTTGAACGATTAAAGTCGATTTGTAATAGTCTTTGTTTTGGCACCAGCCAAGGTCGTAGCAGAACTTATGCTCGTACAAGCTGAGTAATTTGATTTTAACGCTGTCTTCAGTGGTGATACGCAGACCAGGACGATAGCCTTCATCATTTTTAGCTGCAGCTGTGCCAACAAAAGCTTTGGCCAACTCAATGCGTTGGGTGTAGCGATAACGCTCTTGACGCTCTGCAGCGTTAATATCAAGCCAAGCGCTATCGGCGCTGCCATCTGGCCGCACCTGGTACATTGAGATTAAGCGCTTAATGTAGCAGCTACCATCTTTTGCCACTTCCATAATCGACATGCCCTTAAACAGCAAGCTGTTGGCTTGTGTCCAAGTAAAGTAGCTCAAGCCAATCAAGCCGGGCAATGCAATGCCTTCAAGACTTGTAACAGGGTTGTTGTAAAGTTTTGGAGCAGCTGCAGCTGCTAAAATCGCAGCAGATTCCCATGTGGATTTTGGGTTGATGCCTAAAGCTAGATCGCAAATGTGCTCATAGTTTTTAGTCTCGCCAAAAGCCACTGCGCCTGCATAGTCACCACGGTAAGTTGTGAATAAACGGAAGCCTGCTTGAATAGGCGGTTGATAACGACGGCGTTGTTCTGTATGCCATGCGGCCAGTGTTGCAGCATCACTAAAGCCTAATGCAACATAACGGTACCAGAACGTGCCAAGGATTGTTTCAAGATCACCTAATGCTGGATTACCGGCACCGCCAGTAAAGCCAGCAATGGCTACCACTAAGCTGGTAGGTGTTAACTCGCCATAAATATTGGTGCGCAAATCAATATCGTTGCCGCAAGTGCCTTTGTGTTTTGCTGTTAATGTGACCACTGCAGCTACAGCTGCGGCGGTGCATGGTACGTTAGCATCTGCATTAATAGCAGCTGTAATAGCCGTGGCAATTTGCGCAAGCGTCATGCTGCTAGTGACACCCACTTCAATTTTGTGGCCAGCGATATAGAGCGTGTAAACGCCACTGGCTGTTGCTACTGCGGTAGCTGTAAGCGTAGCTGTGGCTTGTACGCCTGCGGCGTTATCAGCGTACGGCAGCATGAATAGATCAAACACTTGATCCACCTTGCGATAAGCCTCTGCCATTTGGTGCAGCATAGAGCCTGCGCCTGCTTTGGTTTTAGCGTCTTCCACACTGCTGATACGTGTAATTTCACCCGCTGGTGCTGTGCCTGTGGCTAGTTTTTGGCCAACTAACAACATTGTGGGGATGGTGTCACCCAAGCCCGCTTGTGAACCGTCAATCTCAATTTGCACACCAGGATAGCGTAATGCCTCTGGAATGTAGTCAAATGGTAAACTCATGCTAATTTCTCCTGATATTCCGCTTTTTCAAATGGCGGTGGGTCTGGTAAATAATTGGTAATTTCTGCAACAAAGCTGTAAGTGTCTGCCCAGTAGATATCGCCCTCGGCATATTGCAGCACGCGCCCGCCATCGTAGTTAATGGCTTTGGTATCATCATGCGGGTAGCTGCCAAGCAGCTCAGTTTTAACTGCTTTGCGATATTGCAATAGCAAGTCGTCTGTTTCGCCCGGTGTGTGCACACGGGCATTTTCAATGGCAATCACCACATCAAAAGTGACTGTGATCTCTTCACGACGCTCGCCCAGGTGTTTGCTTTTTTCATTGGCACGCACCACCCAAGCAGCTGGCAATGGCAAAGCATCTGGGCGAATTTGCGCATACTCTGCAGCGCCTGCCACTTGCCTAAACCATAACGCATTAAAGCTTGGTGGCTTATGCTCAAGCTGTTGAATGATGGGCGTGAGGGATAGCATTATTGCCATACCTCATCAAAAGGCTGGTCTATCGGTTGATCTAGCGTAAATTCGTTATCGACATCTGAGTTAACGCGGTAGCGCCCAGTGTTGCTGGTGATGGTAATCACATCGCCCACAATTGGTGTGGCGGTAGGGTCAGCGGGTATAAGGTTAATCTCACCACGTGCGTGAGATTTAAGCGTTGCAATTGCGCCATCATAAGCACGTTGTACATCATCTGTCATGCGCTCTGCGCCTTGCAAATAGTAAAGCGCAATAGTTGAGGTTAAGCGCGCCAGCAAAGTTGTTTGTACCGTGGCTGGTATGCCGTAGGTTAAAATTAAAGCATTAGCATCTGCCAGCGCTTTATCAATGGCATCTAGGCCTAATTCAATCGCATCTTGATCTGCTTGCGTAAAGTCACCCATAGTACCGCCACTTATTGCAACACGTAGCGCATCATCTGGCGGCATGGCAATATCGGCGGGTATGGCGAGCTGTGCTAAACGACGTGCGTTTGAGCGTGCAAGCAGATCTATGCGGGTAGCGAAAGGCATGACAGATTATTTGCCTTTTGCTTTAGCCGTTGCTTTTTTAGCAGCTGCAGCTGGTGCAGGTGCTGGATCGGCTGGTGCTTGTTCAGCTGGTGCTGGTGCTTGTTCAGCTGGTGCTGGTGCTTGTTCAGCTGGTGCTGGTGCTGGATCGGCTGGTGCATCTGCATGGTTGCCGTCATCACCACCGGTGTTACCTGTGTCATCATCATTGTCACCCGTATCACCAGTGGCGCCGCCGGCTTCACCTGCCCCTACAACTTCAACTTCTAGCATTTGCTCTTCAAGCAAGCGTGTTGCTGTGGCATCATCCACCTCAACTTCTTTTGCTTCGTCGGTAAATTCAATACCACAGCGATAAAACTGTTTTGCACCAGATTTTGGGGCTACACGTACATTTAAAATTGGCATTGCAGATTCTCCTAAACTTTAGTTAAAACATGAGGCTCAATGCTGAGCCTCATATGTTGGTTAAGCCAATAGCGGCGTTACAATCACTTTTACGCGGTTGTAAAGCGCATTGTCTGCGCCATTTGCCAAGGTTTTAACCGTGATTAAGTTTTCTGCTGCAACACGGTTAGCTGGGCCAACTACAATGGTGTCTGGGATGATATTAAGCGGACGGTTGCCATCGGCTTTAATTTGCATCATCGCGTTGTAGCCAAGGTTAAAGTTTGTTGCATCTAATGCAGCTTTAGAGCCATATGCTAACTGCCAGAAACCATAGGCAGCTTCACCACGCCAACGGCCACCCCAGCTGAACACATCGGTGTTATACACCGTGTCAGAGTCAGTGTTAGTTTGGCTATATAGTTCGGCATTAGTACGCTCTTGCAAGTAAAACGCCTGTGGAGCGCGTTTTGTGCAAAGCAATACCCAAGGCTCTAATGCGCCCGCTTGCATATTGCTTACAGTTGCCGCTGTACCTGAGCCATCTTCGTTTGGGGCTACTGGGTGATCTGTATCAAAAAAGAATTGGCCGTCATAACAAATGGTCGAGAATGCTGCTTTAATTGCGCCAAAGATTAAATCGTTTTTCAGATCAACAACAGACTGGCCGAAGCTCTCAGCCACGTCGCCATACATTTCAAGGTTGTTATCTTCAAACGCTTCGCGTGGTACATCAAGCGTATTTTCAAACTTGCGGTTTGGCACGGTGTAAGCGCGCTCTTTAACCGTTTTGTGTAAACGAGAGCCTACCCATTCGCGGAATGCTGGGAATTGTGATAACCATGCGTAAGTGTTGCTGGCACCGCCAGAGCCAATACGCTTGGCAATTTGTTTCCATGTCTCTTCAGACATGCCCAAGCCTGCATTAAAGCGGGTTTGGATAGTGGTGTTAAACGCATTAATTTGCGCTTGGGTTAAAATTGTAGCTGCTACCATTTTTGATCTCCTAAAGTGATCTGATTAGTTAATTTAAGCTTGTGCTTGTTGTTTACGTGTTAACTCAGCCTGTTTGGTTTTAGCAAACTCTTCAGGCTTCACACCCATGCGCGAACACATCGCCAACTCAGCTTCATCTAAGCCGTGGTTAATATCTTTGTGAGCAGGGTCAGCTTGACGGCCTTGTGGCACCAACGGTGTGGTGGCTTCCAAGTATTCCGTCAGTGCAGCAAGGTTGAGTTTTTCAGCCCACGCTTTTTGTGCTGGCGCTACACGGCCATCAGTCAGCGCAGTCTGTAACAAATCTGCATGGGCTTTTTTTTCAGCCGCCAGTGCTGCTTGCGCTTTCTCTTCATCCATTTTTGCTAGCTTGTTGGTTAGCTCGGTTTTATCTGCTGTGAGCGCAATCACTTGCTCATTGGCTGTTTTTAAATCAGCAGTGAGTTTTGCCATTTGAGTGGTCAGCGCGGCTAACTCGGTGTCTTGTTTGTTATCGGGCATTGCAATGTCTCCTGTGTAAAAGTCTTGCGTGGATTTGGTAAGGGCAGCCAAAGCTTTAAGGCCATCAAGCGCTGGCGTGTTGGTAAGGGCGACAGATACGATGTTGACAATCTCGCCAGTTTTAGCGTGGTAGTTAAATACAGCACTGATGTATTTGTATTCTTTGGTGCGAATATGCTCGAGTGCTGCTTGTGTCCATTCAATGTTGACAGCCCATAGGCCATCATCACGATATTCCATTTGCTTAAACCAACCTGCAGCAATGACTTTTTGACCGTTTTCTTCAGCACGTAAGCTTTGATGCTCATAGTCAATCAGCGTCATGTTTTTGCGTACTGCCATGACGGCGATAATATTTTTTGCAATAGCGGCTGAAAGCTTAAAACTATCGACATTCAGAGGACGGCCATCATCTGGCGTAAAGTCGCCTGCAGGCAGCAAGTGTGCCTCATGATTATTTGGCTCGATGCTGCCATCGAACACAAAAGACATCGACATTACATTTTGATTTTTAGCCACTCAATAGCCCTCGGTTAATAAGTGCATTGTGGGCTGTGGCATTAATTAAAATAACATGCGAAATGTTTCGCGGTGCCAGAGGGTGGCTTAGATTTGATTTAACGCGTTTTGGCGCGTTTTTGTTTTTGGCTGCGCTAATGATACCAACTCAAAGGTGTTAAACGTTTGTGGGATTATTTAAACGCATTTTTGCTGGGTATTCGATTGAGTGCTTTGCTTAAAATAAGTCAAACTGCCTGTCATCCTCTTCACGGCAGATATTTAAGATGTGCCGTGAGGTGAGGCGATAGTTTTTTGCAAGCTTTGATAATGTAGATTTGCTGCGCTCTTTGCGAATTTGCGTATCGCGTACCAGAATAAATAATTTGTCAGCTTTTGGTAGGCAAATACGATCTGCGCTATCAAGCATATTTGCCAGTGCAATACGCAAGCGCATCAACTCATCATCAGCAAGCCCAAGTGCATAGCTTTTATGCTTTGGCAAACTCACTAATACGCCACCGTGCGTTGATAAAAAATCACGGGCACGGGCAAAGCCGAGCGCTTTAACAATACCGCGTAATGCAGGCGGCAAGGTTTTAAGCAGCTCTGGTTCTACATTCGGCCATGTGATTTGATTTGTCATTAACGTGCTGCCCAAGCTTTGAGTGACTCAATAATCACTGAGCACTCTTTCAGTGATAGCTCATCTAGGTTATTGACCTGTTTGCCAGTTTGACGGCCACAAAATTTAAGTAGGCTGGCACGGGTGGTAGATTCCACCTTGCCCGCTTGGCCTAGCTTGGCCCATAATTTAAAAATGTTGGCAATGCGTGGCGGTACATCTTTACGCGTGTTGTTTGCTTTGTCATTAAAGCTGCGCGTGCGCGGCCAGCCACGTTTTTCATAATCTTCTAGTGCTGCGGCGAGCTGCGGCATATTCATGCTGCTTGCTGAGATACGGCCTTCAATTTCAACTGCGCCATGACGGGCGAGTAAATTGCGGTGCAGATCATCGCACCAGCCGGGGAGGTTTTTTTCAGCCCAACTTTTGGCAATGCCAAGCAGCTGGCGGTAATGTTTTATGAGATCACTCATGGCTGACCTATTGCTCCTGATGTTGTGCGATCTAATCCGTTCTGAATGGCATTTTCGTGAGGCTCAATTGTTTCTTCAATCATATGCAGATCAATATCCAATACTTCACACCAGACCTCACTAGGACTTTCTACTTTAGCGAACTGGTTCCAATATCTATTTACACTATAATATCTACCTAGAAATATCAGTCTTTCTGACTGTCCTATCCAATTGTACTTACCACCGATTTTCATTTTTACTCTCCTGAAAATCATCTTGTTAACATCAACAAGATGATTTTTTATTAAATTGCTCAGTATTAAGTTGCTTAGGTTTAGCCTGCGTTAACTGCATCCTTAAGCGCTTTAGCAGCACTAAAGCCGGGCACATTTTTGGCGGGGATTTGAATTGCCTCGCCTGTTTGCGGGTTGCGGCCAGTGCGTGCTTTACGTTGGCTAACTTTTAGCTTGCCTAGGCCGTGTAATGTGACTTCATTGCCTTTGGCTAACTCATGTTGGGTAACCGTTGTTAATGCTTCTAGCACGCGCTCTGCATCAGCTTTGGTAGTGCCTGATGCGTTTGCTACGGCGTCAATTAAATCTTGTTTATTCATGGTTTAAATCCTTTTAAAATGTAAAAAATGTTTGTTTTAAGTTGACCGCGCCCGCTGTTTGGATGACGCGCCCGAAGGCGTGGAGGTCAAACAAGCGTCACGGTCTGCTGCGGTTATATCCCCACTCACAGCTTGGGTTGTGGATCAACAATCTACTTTTTCATCCATTTATCGTGCGCCCACATGCTGGCTATAATGGCAAATGGCCCTGCGCTTAAATAAGCGCTCATTTCAAAAAAGCCCGCCTGTGGTACGGTTTTAAATAGCACTAAGTTGCTGGTGCCGATTAAGAAGCTGGTAAAGAATGCAGCAAAGTAATGGCCACGGTTAACATTCATGCTCTGAAAACCGAGCGCAAATACCAGGACGAAAGTGCTACCAAAAATAAGTGCGGCTTCCATTAAATATCCTCCGCGCTGCGAGGTACAAAGCTGGCACATACCGCGTTTACTTGTGTAGAGAATCTGCCAAGACTGCAAAATGCACCGTGGTTTTTGTCAATGCTTCCGCAATCACCACACTTTTGTACTAAGCCTTTTTTATTGCGCTCTTGTGGACTAAGCCATTCACGCTTAAAGCGCACTTGCTCTGTCCATGTGCCAGATTGATCAGCTTTCATCACACGCTCGCAATATCTAAGCTAATGGGAGTGTATTCATCACTGTCACCCACACGCTTGTAAATGCGCACATAAGCTTTGGTGCCAGCCACGCGCAGGCTATCTGATATGGCATCCATCGCTTGATGCCAGTCTCTATCTTCAATTTTGTGTTGACGCAGGCTCAGCACTTTGGTGGTACTAATCTTGCCTTCTTTATCTACTTCAAATGCGCCATTAACCAACACGCGAATATTGTCGTTGATGCCTTCAGCCCAGCGATTGATGCACTCGTCAATCAAGTGCTTTGCCGCTTGCAGGCGCTCATCAAACACCAAGTTTTCAGCATAAGCGCGCTGTATTTTGTAGCGGCCATCGTAGCTGGTGAGGGTGACATTGCCTTTGTTGCCACCCAGCTTGGCGCCATATTGCTCACCGCTGATCTGCACAAAGGCGGCAATGTTGCCAAAAACATTGTCTTTGTAAGCTTTAATCAACTCGTGCAGCTCAATGGCTTCAAGCACAATTTCATTGACTAAGTTGTCACGCATCAAGTCGATTTCTTTAATTTTGCTAATTGGCACTAAATTGCCTTTTGCATCTTCTCTGTAGCCTTCTGGTATTGCGGTCATTTTGTTTCTCCTAGGTTGGTTAATTTTTTAAGGGTTGCTTTTAAGTTCACGGGTGCATCTTTTTTAATCTGCTTGGCTGTGTGCACCTCGCCATATTTGCGGCCTTGCTCTTGTTGACGCTCGGCTTGAGTTGCGGCTTTCTCAGCCATGCCTGCAATAATCTCAAGCAAGTAGCCGTGGCTTTTAATCGGTAAGCTGAGCTTGTCACGGCTGGCCAACATAGTTTCAATCGCTTGCTGCCAATAAGCTTGCGGTGCGGCGTAAATAGTGCCGCTGCGTGTGATTTGGCCTGACTTAATCATGGGTACCAACTCATCGAGCAGCTTTGCCAATTTGCTCATGCTGATAGCGTGCTTGGCTGGCTTAAAGAGCTGCACGTAGCGAATAAGAAAGCTGCCAATTTCAGTGAGCTCAAACGCACGCACTACCGCCTGACGCGCTGCCACATCATTGAGTGCAGATTCAAGCGGGTATTCAGCTTGGCAAATTGGGCAGACGAGTTTCACGCTGGCTCCGAGTCATTTTGTTTAGATAAATCAAATTCAATACGATTAAAAACATCTGCAATTTTGTTTAATCTGATTTCGATTTCACAATTAGCTACATGTATGCTTACTGATGGATCGTCACCAGCCTTTAGCTGTTTTGCAAAATTGCAAACCACATCAGCAAGCCAATCTTTAGCGGGTTGTTGTAAGTTTCCAATCATGGCTTACTCCATCGCACCGACAATTGGCATAACTTGCTCGCTAAGAAACTCAACCACATCTTTGGTTTGCGCTGGGTTAAGCTCAATCGGCATACCGTAATCATTTAATCCAAATAGCATCAAGCAACCATCGTTGGTATATGCCACGCGGAAAGGTTTAGTAGCTTGCTCAGCCACTTTTGGCGCGATAGGCGTTGGTTTTGGTATAGATAAGCTCTCGTACACCTTATCAATATCAATTACTGGTGCATCGAGTGGCGCTTCTAGCAATGTAGTTGCCAAGTCAGCCATATTTTCAACGGCTTTTGTTTGCAGCTCTGGCGCACGCACGCGACTAGGTTCTACCTTGGCTGTATCTTTCGGTGCATCTTCAGCCATATAAAACATGCGGCCTCTTCCATCTGGTACTGGCATGGTGATGACTTCGCTTCTTGCTATCTCATGTTTAATGTATGCACATACGCCAGTTACGCCCATCGCTACGTCCAGCTCACCACCTGTAATGCCTGGTTGTTTTTTTATCAGTGCTAATGCATCTAATCTTGTACTCATCATTGTCTCCAAATGTTTGTTTCTCAATGGGCAAGCCGCGCGACCTGCAGGGGTGATTTGCCACATGCCACTTTTAAAGTCTGCGTAACCTTTTTTTTGCAATACATTAGCTGCGTGCGCACCATCAAATCTGGTATTTAAGTCTGATCCATCTATCGGGCCAGCTCGAAGCACCTGCAGCGTTGCAATTTCAAGGGCACTCAGTTTCACGCGGCTTGCCTTTGCATGTGGTTAAGTGCAGCGCGGCCAGCTTCGGTGATGCTGTACACATAGCTTTTGCTCATTTCAATTGCGCCTTCGGCCTGCATTTTTGATAGCAGCTGCTGCAAAGACACATCAAACAAATGGATGTGCGAAATCATGTTTGGCACGGTGGCTGGTTGTGCTGCCAGCAGCTCTAATATCTGCTGCTCGACGCTGCGAAAATAAAGCTGGTTAATCAAGTATTGCTGCATTGCTAAAACCCCCAAATTAAGCGACATGCCAAACAAAGTGCAAAAATTGGCACGGCTAGGTAAAATAAAATGGCTTTAATCATATGCATGTTATTTATGCGCCAAGTGCCAGCTCATATCCCAGTTATGATGCGTGGTGAGCCACACTTTAATAGTGCGTAAAGTGCTTTTAAATCTGGTATCGTTGATATACATCGCAGGTGTTGCCACACGCTTTGTGTTAGTTGTACGTGTTTTTACGCGGTGTATCTGCGCCCAAGTTTGGTCATATTTAGTCATTGTGTTGCCTCCTGTTGAGTGTTTAAAAACGGGTCTTTGTGCTGCATGCGAACGGCTAAGACGATTACAATTAAAATGTTGATCACCAGCCATGTTGCTAAAACATAAAAGAGTGTCATCTTGTCCTCCGCTATTTAATTGGGTGTAAGCACAGTGCTTGTGCGGCAATGGCATCAACCAGCTTGGTATCAAGCTCACGCCCTTTGCGAAACTGATTGACACTGGCGATTAAGCCTTCAACCAACATACGCGCCGAGCCTTGGCAGTAGGCCATCATGCGTTCTATCACTTCATCACTAATGTCTTCACCCGGAAAGGCGGCTTGCACCAGCGCTGCGCCATCATCTTTGGTGATTTTTCTAATCGTTTCAGGCCAAAAGCCTGTGCGGCTGCGGATTTGGTCAAACTGACCATGCTCTGGCTTAATCAAGCCGTTGAGGTATTCGGTACCACTTAACACCACGCCGATGTTGGCTTTGTCGCGTATGCGGCGCACGATATGCAGTTGCTTAGGCGTTAAGGTTTCAGCCTCGTCTAAAATAATCAGGCTGTCTGTGTCTTTAAGTTCTGATATCACAGCCTCTAACATCACATAGTTGGTGCCGTGAGCATCTGGCCCCAATATGCGCTTGGCAAACTCTTTTACAATGGTTTGCGGCGTCATGGTTGGGTCGGCTTCAATCATGAAGGTGTTGGGGTTTTGCTTGGCGTAGTACTTTAGGCTAAAGGTTTTGCCTAAGCCTACATAGGCGCTAATCACGGCAAAGTTACGATTGCGGCGCGCCATTGTGCAAGCGGTTTGCACCATTTTAAAAACACTGGTTTCAACCGCTGGCAATAGATCAGTCTCTTGCTCTTCAATGTGTTTAATTGCGCTGATGATCTGCTCAATTATTTTGGTTGGGCTGGTGGCATAAGTGCCGCTTAAAATTTGGCTGATCGTGCTCACCCCAATGCGTGCCATACGTGCTAGTGCGGCTTGGCTGACGCGCTGTATATCATTCGTTGTTAATTTGCGCTCATCAAGCCAGTCTTTAACAATCTCAAGGTTTTTTAAGTCTTGGTCGGTATATTCAGTGTCTGTTTTAGGTCTTGCCATTGTTTTACCCTCCGTTAAATATCAGTTAAATCAAGTATCAGCGCTTCGCCGTCGTCGTCATCTTGCTGTTGCTCTATCGCAAGCGCATTGGTTAATGCGTCAACATCAATGACGCGCCCAGCACGTGCTTTTTGTTCTGCCATTTTTTTCTCAAGGCGTTTAAGTGCGTCTTCAGCACTGGCGATGCGTTTTTCTTCAAGCCTTGTGGTATCCACAGCATCGATGCGGCCAATCAGATTTGCATCGCATATCCAGCGGCCATCAAGCGTGCGTACAATGCCGACTTCGTTCACCATTAAGTCGTACTCAAGCAGTACTTTTTCGCCATTGAATGCAATCAAATCAGGGTGACCATAGGCGCGTTTACCATGCGTTAAGCAGGCGCGGCGCACTGTTAGCTCTACCACTTGACGTTTCAGATCATGCACAGTGGCGTGCGGTGGAATTGGCACTAAATCAGCCCACAGTTGCGCACGGGTAACGTGTTTGTTTTCAGGGTGTGGGCGGTTGTGGTAGCGCTCTAGCCACTCGTTAAAAGCTTGGGTAAACTCTTGCAGGGTTGGTGGTTGTAAACGACCTGCTTTAATCTCACGCACGGTGAGCTGCTGCACTTCACTTGCCATGTCGGTACCGCAATAAAACTGCGGGCGCCATAGCTTTAAAAAGTCGTCTTTAACGATTCTAAAGAAGCGCTCAATCCAGCCCTTACCGTGCGGGTTACCGGGGATAGAGTGAATGATTTGTTGTATGCCAATGCGCTTATAGAAGCCCACTACATCATCGCTCATCAGTTTGTTTTTATAGCCCGAGCCGTTATCGATGTAGAGCATTGGTGGCACGTGGTTGTGCTGGTCGATGGCCTGCGCCCACATGTTTTGTACAGCAATCGTGCCTTCGTGCTCATCGGCACGCCATGCTACGATTTGGCGGCTGTGTAAATCCATGCCGACAGTCAATTCAGGCCGCCATAGATCACCAGTAACAGGGTGCGCTAAGTAAATGTCTGCTCTATAACCGTCAGCCACATATACATCGCCCGCCAGTGCGTTTTCTGTGCTGCGGCGTATGTAGGCTTTTTCAGTTAGGCGGTAGAGATTTTTACCAATACGTGCTGGGCTGTTGCGGCCTAGCATGGCAGGCACGCTATTAAGGTAATGGCGCACTTGGTCATAGGTGACCGCAAAATTATCAACCTCAACCAAGCGGCGATGCACTGCGCTAATGTCTGGTTTGCCCGGGTTGTTAAAGTACTCGAGCGCAGGCCCCCACCAGCTGCTTGACTCTACCACGCGGCCTTTATGATCTGGCAGTAAACCGATTAAACCTTCGGCTTTATAGTCAGCCATCCAAGCGCAGATGGTTGAGCGAGTTGGGCTGGTGCGGTCTTTTTTAGCTGTTGCCGCCATTGCGTTGGCTATGTGTACTGGCAGGCGTTTTGACTCGTTACGCTCTAACAGTAAGGCAACAGCGTTGTTTTGACTCACGCCATCTAACACCATGCTTTGCAATGTGTTGACAATAATTTCACGCTGCATTGCCACCTCACGTGCCTTGGCTGTTGATTCTTTCCAAGGGTCGCGTGCGCGCATTGCTAACACGTTATTGGTTGGCAGCACTACTTTACCGCCTGTGGGCGGGGTGACATGCATCATCATGGCCTTGGCTCCCATTTTTACTCAGCCTTGGCTTTAGCTGGGCGACCACGACCACGTGGCTGGTCTGCATCACGTTTAATTTGACGTGCTGCCTCGGCAGCGCCGTGTGCGTTTTTGAGTGACTCAAAATCAAGCTGCCATCTTTCAGCCTCTGCAGGTGTTAGCACATGCTGGCCTTGTACGCGCTCTGGTAACTCTGGCGCGCGATTTCGCATAGCTTCTATGATGCTTAAACCTTTTGATACAGCTACACAGGTGGCGATATAGACTTGCTCAATACATAAATTCACTTCAAGAAATGTTGCTTGCACAAAAGATGATTCAAACAGCTGTTGAAGACTTTTTAAATTGAGTTCAACGCCTGCTTGTAAAACCATAGACTCTTGACGACAATCTTCGGTGAAGCGGTCAAACTGGGTGATGCGTTGCTGTTTTGAAAGGCGCTCAATTAGCATTTCTTGGCGCTCAATTTCGGCATCCATATTTTTGGTGCGTCTGCCGCTAGCTTCTAAATCTGCCTCAAGGTTGGTAACTTTTTCATTGAGTTCGGCTTTGTCTTTTTGATGTTTTGATACGATTCCATCTACTAAATCAATCAACTCATCTTTGTTGCCAGAATTAGCAACTTGCTCAATCATTGCTCTATCTGTATCAGATACCTGTCTAATTGACCGCATGGTGGATGGGCCTATGCCAATTTTCCGCAAAGCATCGAACGTAGGCTGACCGAGTGACTCTAGATTTAGAATTTCTAAATCAATTGTTTTGTTGCTGCGACCTTCACAGTACTGACAAAAATCTGACCAACTGCTAACCGTTAGCAGTTTTCCATCTACGATTAACTGAGCACCCTTATAAGCTTTGGTTTCCTTAATGTTAATTAGGTCTATTAAATCGCTAACCGTTAGCAATTTTGTTACTGCGTCAATCACAGATTTTCGCCCAATACGCTGATTAATTAGCGCCGTTGCTTCATGTGTAGAGTGCTCTACATCTAAACCAAGCGCGTCTTCATTAGAAGGGATGGCTACAGCTTTTTTTAATTTATTTGGTAGGCCATTTGTTTGGCTGGATAAGTTAATTAAATCTAAATCGATTTCATTAGTCATGATTAACCTCAAGACGTGAAATTTTTTTAATAAACATAGATTTAGAAATTAGAAATACCTCTTCTAAATATTTTCTATCTTTGGAAGATAGTTTTTCTTCAGGTACGCCACATTCTTTACATGCAGCAGTAATCATGGGGTTTAATAATTCATCCATAATTAAGCCGCCTCTTTAATGCCAAGCGCGACAGCTGCTTTGTGTGCTTTACCGAAGTTACCGTGGTTTCGACCATTCAATACTGCTACTACTGTTGGGTAGTCACAGCCAATGTCTTTAGCGATCTCTTTAAAGGTTTTACCTTGTTTTAAAATATGGGCTTTTGCCTCTTGTGGAGTGAGTAATTTTGGTGTCATAATGAATACCCTTTTTTATTAAATCTGAACATAAATTATCAAAGTGTTCACATTATGATAACTCAAGTTCTCTTTGTCAAGAGGTTTATATGAATATTGATTCTCAATTTGGCGAACGCCTTAAAATAGAGCGAAAAAGATTGAACTATAGCCAGCAAGCCGCAGCTGATTTGGTTGGAGTTAGCCGTGAAATGTGGGGTAAATATGAGCGCGGCTCTAAGCCTGGTGCAGATGTTATAAAGAAGATGAGCGTATCTGGCTTTAATGTTCAATATTTACTCGTTGGCGAACATACCTTGGCGGTTGAAATATCGGTCGAGGAAATAGAGCTGCTGGATAAATTTAGATTAAGTCCAATACAGGCGCAGGCAGCAGTATTAAATCTATTGGACATTACATCCAAGAGAGAACAAAAGTTAACATCAACTGAGAATGTATATGAAGCTGCAAATAACCACTCGAACTTAATAGCCGCTCAAAAAAGAGCTAAATATGGAGATGACGAACCTATTGTTTTGGATTTAAATAATCCGTCTTTGGGAGGTAAAAAATGAAATATTCAATTCTATTGATTACATTGGCCTTAATATCGCCAACTTCCTATGCGGAACCAACAAAGGCAAAGGCTGAAAAGTGGCGTACAGAGTTCAGAGCAGCAAAAGATAAAGTATTTGACGCATTATTTATCACTAAAACTAGCGAACATCAAAATCTCACTAAAAAACTAAATCAGCTTAATGCGCAAGCAGAAAAACTATTCGGTAAGCCGATGACTTCGGAATTAGCGAGCTGTACTATTGCCGCGATAGACTTAAAAGGTGTGTGGCAGCATATAGCAGAAATAGGCCGCACTGGACAGTTGGATAAAATGGTGCCGTCAGGGATAGCTTATGCGGCATGGAATGGTGGAGAGCATTATCCAGAATGCTTAGATGCAATGGACAAACTAAAATAGGCGCTTTGACTCTCTAGGGGTTCCGGCGCTCAGGCTTCATTAAGCACCAGTTAAACCGCTAATATACACCGCGAAACATTTCGCGCCTCATTAAATCTCACGCGCGCGCGTAAGCTCTTATCATCTTAACGATGATTGGAGCTTGCAATGTTTGACTTTATTACCCGTTTTAGTTTTAAACTCCCACGCCTTTTTGGCTTGCTGTTGCTCAATGTAGTTCTTATTTGCATTGTGCTGGCATTTTCGCCACAGCAGTTACCCGTCACTCTTTATAAGTTATCTCTGGTCACGCTGGCAGGCTTTGCTGGCTATTGGCTAGATCGTGCGCTATTCCCTTATGCTCGCCCTGATGACTTTGTGGTGTATCTGCAAGAGGTCAGCACATTCAGCCCCGATAACCATTATCAAAAAGTACGTGTTAAGTCTGATTATCAATGGGCGTTTTGCGTGAGCATGTTACGGCGTGCCATTGTGGTGGGCGCTGCGATGTTATCTTTAGGCTTAGGTGCTTAACATGCTTAGCAGAAGTGATATTCGCTATGTGATTGCATGGCTCATATTTATTGTTTGCGTTACCTACTATATGAGCGAGGCAGAGGCAGACCCTCTGCCAGCTAACGCAATTAAATACCGCGCTACGCTCACTCGTGAGGCACAACAGGTTTGGGGTTTAAATGCTCCAGTGCCAGTGTTTGCCGCGCAAATTCAGCAAGAGAGCGCATGGCGTACCGATGCGCTAAGCCGCGTGGGTGCGCAAGGCATGGCGCAATTTATGCCTGCTACTGCTAAGTGGTGGTGTGATCTCAATAAGCTTAGCCTGCTAGATTGCCAACCCAATAACCCACAGTGGGCGATGCGCGCACTGGTTGGCTATGATAAGTGGCTGCATGACCGCGTGTGGGGTGATAGCGAATATGATCGCCTACATGCTGCATTGCGCGGCTACAACGGTGGCCTAGGCCATTGGATGCGCGAAGCTGCAGTAGCGCAATCACGCAAGCGCACGCTAATAGATGCTGCCTGTGGCAAGGCACGCAGGCATATTATCCACTGCAAAGAAAACCTAAGCTACCCCAAACGCATTTTAAATGTGTATCAACCGCGCTATTACGGCTGGGGTAGAGCTGTGATGATGACAGGAGGTGTGTAAATGGCTGAAGATACGCAAACCGCTGTGGCCGTGACGCCACCAACCAAGCCTTGGTATAAAAGCCGCACGATATGGTTTAACGTGATTGTGGCGATACTCATTGCGCTAGAAACTGCTTTGCACATTGTGCAGCCGTTTATTCCCGGCAATATTTACGCCTGGTCTTTATTGCTTTTAATCATTGTTAATGCTGGCCTGCGCATTATTACCAGCCAAGGCTTAACGCTATGAAATACATCATTCCACCTTGGGTTAAGCTGCTCGTCATTGTTGGCATTATCGCTGGTTTTGCATTGTATTTTTACCAAGCTGGCGTTAAGCACGAGCGCACTAAGTGGCAATCTAGCCAACATTTAGCCTTAATAGCAGCAGCTGAAGAAACCACCAAGCTAGAAGCCGCCAACCGCAAGCTAGAGCGCGATATGGCAAGCCAAGCCGCCCAATTATCCAACTTTTATAAAGGCCAACTCAATGAAAAACTTGCCCAAAAAGAGCGTGTTATTGTTAGTTTGCGCGCTGGCGCTCAGCGCTTGTCAATCCCAACCCGTGGCGGTCAAAACTGTGCCAGTGCAAATAGCAGTCAACCCGCCAATAGACCCAGCATTGCTGAAACACCGCGAGCCGAACTTTCTGATACGGCTGGTGAATTTCTTGTCGGACTCACCACCGAAGCCGACGAAGTAGTGATTGAAAGTAACCACGTTAAAGATTTACTCGCGCAATGTCGTGCGCAAAACCAACAACAACAACGCATTGAAGGGCTGCAAAATGGCAACTGAAGACGATTTAAAAGAAGTGATTAAAGGGTTTGGTGAGCTGACAGGCAAGATGGATTTTATTCATTCGAGCATTACCGAAAACTTTAGAACCATGCGTGAAGATATGCGCCGCATGGAAGACGCCAATAAAGCTAATATGCAACACCTTGAAGACCGCCTCAATACCAAGGTGGATAGCTTGGGTAAGCGCGTGGCCAGCCTTGAAAGCGCTGAAAAAGACAATATTAAGCTTACCGCTAAGCACAGTGTTGGCTTGGCTGCGGTTGGCAGCGCAATAACTTATGGCTTTGTAGAACTCTTGAAACGGTTGCACTAATGGCACATAACCAGCAAACCCGCGATAACGTAAGGCGACTTTATATTGAAGGTATGCCTCTGAGCGGTGCCTCTGTCACCACAGGGGTGAGCTATGAAACTGCGCGCGATTGGAAAGCAAAAGCTAAATCAAACGGTGATGACTGGGATACTGCACGCACAGCGTATTTAGTGAGTGAGCAAGGCGTTGATGAGTTGATGAAGACGCTCATCGAGCAAATGATGCGCCAAGCCGTGACTACTATGCGCGAAATTGAAAATGCGCAAATGAGTGCGCAAACTAAGGTTGAGCTGCAAGCGCAGCTAAGTGATGCCGTTTCAAAATTCAGTAAGTCAATGAGCCGCATTAACCCTAAACTTGGTGCGCTGAGTGTGAGCTTAGACACACTTAAAACTATTGCGGATTACCTCGCTAAAAACGATAAAACTGCGCTGGCACAATTTCAAGAGCACCTAGAGGGCATTGGTGCCGTATTACAGGCACGCTATGGCTGATATTGATGACTTAGACATTAAGCCAATTAAAAGCTGGCGTGAGTTTGAAGCAGAGCTCGCCCAGCTGGGCGAAGATCTACGCGCAACCATTGAGCTAGAGTGCGAGGCTTTTGACGTTGACCCAGCGGCCAGCAAAGCACGCCGTGAACGCGCGATTTTTGATTATGAGTTTTTTTGTCGGACGTACTTTCCACACTATGTGCCTACTGAGCATTTTAGTGTTTTTCAGCAATTTATCTTTAAGCAGCTACCAGCCTGTATAGACTCACCAAAAGATGCACGCGAAGACCATGAAGCGCCACGCGGTGAGGCTAAATCAACTTATGAAACACAGTTAGGCTCTCTCTGGTCAATTTGCCGCGCAACTTATATTCAGCAGCATATCACCAGTGGCAAGCTGCCGCGCAAAGCTCGCAAGCACATGATCGGTATCATTATGAATACCGAAGAGCAAGCCGCTGAAATGCTAGAAAGTATCAAAGCTGAGTTAGATACTAACCCACGCTTAATGATGGATTTTAGCGAAGCTACAGGGCAAGGCAGAGTGTGGCAAGCCACCACGGCCATCACGGCTAACAACATCAAAGTGCGCATTGGTGGCACGGGTAAAAAGCTACGCGGTATGAAACATGGCCCACATCGGCCAGACCAAATTCACCTAGATGACTTAGAAAACGACGACAATGTTAAGTCTCTAGAGCAACGCAAAAAAACGCAAGACTTTGTCTTAAAAGCCGTGCTTGGCTTGGCTGGCCCACAAGGTGGCATGGATGTATTTTTAGTAGGTACCAGCCTACATTATGATGCTGCGATTAACCGCATAGGCCGCGCACCCGGGTGGCGTTTACGCGTGTTTAAATCCATTATGCGCTGGCCAGACAATATGCACCTCTGGGATCAGTGGGAGGCGATTTATGCGCGCCCTGGTACACCTGAAGAAAAAGACGAAGCCGAGGCCGAAGCCTTAGCCTTTTATGAGGCTAACAAAGCCGAAATGGAAAAAGGCGCGGTGGTCAGCTGGCCACAAGTGCGCCCGCTATACCGCTTAATGTGCATGCGCGCGATTGACCATGAAGCCTTTAACCATGAGCAACAAAACGAGGCTGGCAATAGTGAAGATGCACCATTTAAAACGATACAATTTTGGGTTAATAAACTATCTGATTGGCTATTTTTTGGGTCGATTGACCCATCTATGGGCAAGAAAAAGAAAAAAAATGATTACTCAGCAATATTGGTTGGTGGATACAGAATTGTGACCATGACCTTAGATGTAGTCGAGGCTGATATACAGCGCCGTGTGCCAGATCTGATTATTACGCACGCCATTGATTACCAGAAAGAATATAACTGCTTGATGTGGGCAGTTGAGACCGTGGCTTTTCAAGAGTTTTTATATACAGAACTACTCAAACGCGCGATTAAAGAAGGTGTTTATTTTCCTACGGCGCCAGAGGGTGGTGTTGAGAAAGGTCGCGACAAAGATCTGGCTATTTTATCGTTGCAGCCTCCTGTTAATCGCGGTCAGATTCGTTTGCATCATCAGCAAAGCAAGCTTATTGATCAGCTGAAGTTTTACCCTGAAGCCGACCATGACGACGGCCCTGACGCACTAGAGATGCTGTGGAAGATTGCCACCAGCTATTCACAAGCCTTTGAGTATGTATCCGCTGCCAGCAACCGTGGCAAAAATAATGATGATATGGATGACTAAAAATGAGCAGAAAACATAAAAAAGCCGCTTTTAAAGCTGCACCGCCTACAGGCAAACCAGACACCAACTTGCAAGCTGGGCCGCGTACCAGCCTTGGCCACACACTTAATTATGCTAGCGTTAACACGCTTGACCCTAGCCGTTTGGCCAATGCATTCAGGCAGGCAGATAGTGGCCAGATTACGCACCAGGCATCATTGTTTGAGTTGGTAGAAGAGCAAGACGCACATATTTATGCCGAGTTGGCCAAGCGTAAGCGCGGCATTACCTCATTGGGCTGGCAACTTGAGCCGTCTGATGATGCTGATCAGTCAGAGCTAGATCGTACTGATCAGCTGGAAGATATGATCCGCAAAATCCCCAATATTGAAGACGCACAATATGACTTGGCTGACGGTATAGGCAAAGGCTTTAGTGCGCTTGAAATAGAGTGGCGCTTTGGCGCAGAATGGCTACCAAAAGCACTGCACTATGTGCCGCAGCGTGACTTTGTGCTGCATGATAAAGACCGCCACTTACAATATAACGGCACAGGCATACCGGAAGATTTAAGACCGTTTGGCTGGGTGATTCACGAGCATAAAGCTAAGTCTGGCTATATGGAGCAATCAGCGTTATTTCGCGTGTTGGCGTGGACGTATGCTTACAAAGCCTACACGATTAAAGATATGCAGCGCTTTTTAGAGCTGTACGGCTTGCCGCTGCGCTTAGGTAAATACCCTGCGGGCATCGATAAAGCCTCACGCGACCAATTGCTCAAAGCCGTGAGGTCAATCGGTAATGATGGCGCTGGCGTAATACCAGCCAATATGATGATTGAATTTGTCCAGGCACAAGCTAAAGGCAATGTCACCGACTTTTTAAGCAATATAGAATATTGGGAGCAAAAACAAAGTAAGGCTATTTTGGGCGGTGAGCCTGACGGTAAGTCGATGACTGAAGCGCGCATTATGTTATTTGATAAAACGCGTCGAGAGATCATGCTGCACGATGTATCACAAATGCAGCCGACACTCACCGAGCAGCTGGTAGCACCTATCAATTTATACAACGGTATCTTTACGCCAGACCGCATGCCCAAGTGGTCATACTTAACCCAAGAGTCTGTTGATCAGCAAAAAATGGTTACCGTGTTGCAAGCGGCTACAGGGCTAGGCATGGAGATTAGCCTAGAGTATGCGCATGAGGTAATGCAAATACCAAAAGCTGAAAAAGGCGCGCGATTGCTTGGCAAGGTTGCCGAACCAAAGCAAGACCAGGATAAACCAAAGTCGGAAAAACCAGAGCCAAAAGAAGATGACGAAGATGAAACCAAAAGCGCACTCACACGCTTGGCCACACTGGCAAAACAGCAAGGTGCAAGCGCTGATCTAACCGATGCTTACACTGCACAACTGGCTGCACTTGGTGCAAAACATGAAGCCACATTGGTGCAAAAGATATCAGCCGTGGTGGCCGAGGCTGGCGACTTTGATGAGGCGATAGCAGGCATAGAAGCGCTGGCTGTTGACTTTAAAGTGCCAGCACTGGCAGAGGTGATTGCGCTTGGTTTGGCCGCAGCGAATTTGGGTGGACGCAGTGAGGTAATATAATGATAGGCAAAAGACTTTATAGAGAAGATGGCGAAGAGAATTTTCTAAATCGCATTTTTAATACACATGGCTCCTATGGAACGGCCAATGGCAAAGACTGGTTTTGCTCAACACCCAATGGATTGTTTGGTAATATCAGCAACCATTCTGTAACTGAGCATGAAGATGGCACAATCACTGTGTCGCCATCAATATTAGTATCACAAAGTCATAATAATTTAAGTTGGCATGGATGGCTTGAAAAAGGCATCTGGCGTGAGTGCTCTTAATGGCAGTCAATCCCACTCAACTCCCATTCAAAGAAGCGATCGCTTTCTACCGCGATAAAATCAAACTGCCAACCAGCGGCTGGACTGATATTTGGGAAGAGCAGCACAGCAAAGCCTTTGTGGTGGCTGGTGCTCAATCTGACGCGCTGCTTGAGGACTTTTACAACGCCTTGCAAGATGCTAAACAAAACGGCGGTGGCTATGCCGACTTTAAAGAACGCTTTGGCCAAATAGTCGATAAACACGGCTGGAGCTACAACGGAACACCAGGCTGGCGCAGCCGCATAACATACGATACCAATATTACGCAGGCTTATAGCGCTGGCCGTTATGTGCAAATGCGAGAAGTTAAGCACCTACGGCCATACTGGCAGTATGAGCACACCAGCATTGAGCACCCACGATTAGAGCATAAATCATGGGATGGCATTATTCTGCCAGCCGACGATGCATGGTTTGATACGCACATGCCCCAAAACGGCTGGGGTTGTAAATGCCGTATTCACTCGCTTAGCAGTTATGAGGCCGAACAAGCTTGGATGGCCAAAGGCAACACTGGCCCAGATGAAGCGCCAAAAATCATTTGGGAAGATAAAATCGTCGGCAAAAACGGCAGCAACCCGCGCGTAGTAAGCACGCCTGAAGGCATTGACCCCGGCTTTGCATATAACCCGGGTAAAGCGTATTTAGAGCCGCACAGCCCATATCCCTATGGATATGAGGCCATCAACCCTAAAAATATTAACAAGAGTGGGCATTATGTGCGCACGGCCAACTTTGATGAACCGCTGCCAGCCACGCCCATGCAGCCACATTGGCTTAATGATAAATCAATCTCAGGTGAAGCTGCAGTCATTAACTTTTTAGATTTCTTTAATGCTGACCTCAATAATGCTAGCGTGTTTACTGACAAGGCTGGGGTTAACATCAGCATATCAAAAGCCTTGTTTATTGAGGGCAAAGACAAAGCGTCAGACCAGTTTAAGTGGCTTGAGGCTGAGGGTAAAGCTGCTAGATTAGAGTATTTAAACTTGTTAGCTCTCTCAATTGCAGACCCAGACGAGATATGGTGGCAATGGGAAAAAGAACGAAGCGAAAAAGGCCGGTGGCGCTTACAGCGTCGATACCTAAAAACGTTTGAGATTAGCGGTGATACTAAATATGCTATTAGCTCATTTAGTTGGAACCATAAAACAGGCTGGCAAGGTGCCACGACTTTTGTGCCAGATAACAAAGACCCAGCTGAGTATTTTGCTAAGCAACGTCTTGGTAGACTGGTTTATAAACGCACAAAATAAAAACGCTACCTCTGCATGGGTAGCGTCTATGGAGCAGATTGGTGGGTTATGCAGAACCGCAACTTCATCTCCACGCGAATGGTTAGTATATGCAACTTGAATTTAAAATACAAGATATAGATACACTTAAATCAATGCAGCGCATTCAAAGCATGCTGCAGCATCCAGACCACTTACTTAAGAGCCTTGGCGAAAGCTTGCTACGCGTTAATAAAAAGCGACATGCACAAGGCTTAGCACCAGACGGCACACCGTGGAAACCTAACGCCAAAAGCACCTACGACGCATACGCCAGCGGCCTAAGCAAAAGCAGCTATGGGAAAGATGGCAGGCTTAATGCCAAAGGCGCAACCAAAGTGGCCAACAAAAAGCCACTGCATGCATCAGGCGACATGCTTAACTCGTTAAACTATCAGGTAGCAGACAATGAATTGAAACTGGGTTTTGATGGAGAGCGCAACGCAAAGCTAGCGTTTTGGCATCATGGAGGCACTGATCCATACTTGATACAACCATTGAATAAACGTGCTTTAGCGTTCGGTGGTATAGTGGTTAAAAAGGTCAATCACCCGGGCTTAACTGCACGACCACTTTTAGACATGCCAGCGAGTGATTTAGTCTTAATTCAAAGCGTAGTTGCAGACCATTTAAAAGTAGTTTTAAACAGAGTTTAAATAGCATTTAAATCATGATTAAATCAATTAAATTACTATCCGAAAATCAAGCTAAAACAGGTTAAAATTGCTGTCCAGAAATCAAACGCGAATCATCCGAAAATCAAACGCGCTGTACTGCTTTAGCCTGTTCCTAGAGAGAGGTTAGGCATGGTGTCTCTCGTGGGCACGGGCATCAATTTCAAATGGAGCATTGTTGTATCCGACAGTAACAATTTGCTGCAGGTAGGTTGGAAGAAACGCGGCGATCGAACCAGCTTGCTCATACTGAAAAGAATGCCGAAATTCATGGGACAGTAGTCGGATAGTGTTATGACCATGACATACGTATATACCGTAACCAAAGGTCATACCAACCATGTTTGGCCCAAGGAGTCCGCTTTCAAGAGCAGCCTGTTGCAACTCAGGGTCTTCAGGGAGTGGAAGACGAGAGACTTCTGCCACGCGAATGAGTTCGGGATGCATTACTCCAACACTACGAGCTATGGCAAGCAGACTGTCATTTAAGGGCTGGCCGACTTTCTCTATGAGTGAACTTTGAACTTGAGCCCATGCTATGGCCTTGGGGATTAGCAGAGGTAAAACTGTATGAAGATCGAATGTCATAGGAATGCCTAAAATCTAAAATAGAGACGCACTGTAATTGGATCAATTGTAATTGAATTTTAATGCTATTGAAAATTATTGAATAAATTGATTATCTTCTCTGGGCCATGAGTGAAGTATATGACTGGCTGCTTTGGCCGGTTGTTGCCATTCGAAAATCTTAAACGTGACAACTTTGACGAGTGTCAGCGAGGGTTGGCGAGAGATGGCGAGTAAATAACATTAATAATCAATTGGTTATAACAACTTTTAATCCGTTTGTCGTGGGTTCGATCCCCGCACACCCTACCAATAAAACAAGGGGTTACGAACTATTCGTAACCCCTTGACCATTTATAGTGGCCGGATAATCGTAATTTAAAATTAAATTCTATGTTTTTCTAAAGTCATACAACATCTCTGTTAGCGAAGCTAACGATAGCGCTCACTGCCTCTAAGTCTAATTATTTTTCTTTTACACTTATAGAAAATTTAAATAAGCGCTTTTTTCCCGTTATCAGCCATATTTGTCAAGCTAACTTGACTTACCTTGCCCGCTACAATACAAATTTTGCTAAAATCATCTGCTGATAATGCACAGCGTCCTATCAAACCACCATCTACATCTGCCATAGAAAGTAGGGCAGCTGCGTTATGAGGTGTCATGCTTCCACCGTAAATGATTTTGATTTTTTCTGCAAAATCTTTATCAACCTTTGCTATTAAACCTCTAATAAATAGGTGCATATCTTGTGCTTGACTTGGCGTTGCGGCTTGGCCACTACCAATAGCCCAAACGGGCTCATAGGCAATCACTATGCCGATTTCTTTTGCCCGTGCAAAAACATCATCTTCTAGGCCATGCGTAATGGCTATAATTTGATTTTTAACCACATTTTTTGAAGTGCCAGCGTTGTGCTCCTCTAAAGTCTCACCCACACAATAAATGGGTATTAAGCCCGACTCTACTACTCTAGCCACTCTTCTTGCGGCTTTTTGATTACTTTCATTACTTAATGTACGTCTTTCTGAGTGGCCAATAATCACATATTGGCAGCCAAACTCTGCAATCATGCTCGCTGAAATAGATGATGTGTAAGCACCAGACTCAAATTGACTGGCATTTTGCGCGCCCCAACTAATATTGGTGCCTGCAAGCAAGGCTTGCGCTTGGAACAAATAAGTAAATGGCACACACACTGCATAATCTGCCGCATGTTCTGCTTTAAGCTTGCTCACAAGCGCAGAAATGAGAGACTGATTTTTAGCTAAATTTCCGTTTAGTTTCCAATTGCCAACGACCAATTTACGTCTCATCAAATTTCACCTTTAGCATAACGTGAGGCCATCTTATCAAGAGAAATTACCTTAATCTGGCTTGCGCGCCCAGCACTACCAAAGGTCTCGAATCGATTGATACATAGTTTTTTGACTTCAATTACTGCTAGTTTAAATAATTCACGCGGATCAAACTCTTCAGGGTTTTCAACCAATTTTTGGCGCAAAGCAGCCGTCATCGCAAGGCGAATATCCGTATCAATATTGACTTTACGCACACCATTTTTAATACCTTCAACAATTTCAGTAACTGGCACACCATAAGTTTCTTTGATGTTTCCTCCATATTGGCGAATGGTCGCTAAAATTTCTTGTGAAACGCTTGATGAGCCGTGTAACACTAAATGTGTATTTGGAATGCGCTGATGGATGGCTTTAATCCTTTCAATTGATAGTAAATCACCACTGGGTGGGCGGCTAAATTTATAAGCGCCATGGCTAGTACCAATAGCAATAGCTAGCGCATCTATTTTTGTGGCTTTTAAAAATTGTGCAGCCTCTTCTGGGTCTGTTAATAATTGTGACTCATGTAAAACACCTTGGGCACCACTGCCATCCTCTTCACCTGCTTGCCCTGTTTCTAACGATCCTAAACAACCTAACTCACCTTCTACAGACACACCAACTGCGTGGGCTAGCTCAACAACACGTTTAGTCACTTCTATATTGTATTCATAGCTTGATGGTGTTTTACCATCAGCTAATAGTGAGCCATCCATCATCACACTAGAAAATCCACTATGAATAGCCGCTTGGCAAACTACTGGCGAGACACCATGATCTTGATGCATGCACACAGGAATATGCGGATATTGCTCGATTGCGGCTTCAATCATTTTTCTTAAAAAAACTTCACCTGCGTATTTTCTCGCGCCAGCTGAAGCTTGCATAATCACCGGGCTGTTTACTTGATCTGCCGCTTGCATTATGGCTTGTATTTGCTCCATGTTGTTGACATTAAAAGCGGGTAACCCATAGCTGTGTTCAGCCGCATGATCAAGTAATTGTTTAAGCGAAATTAGTGCCATTGCGTTTATCCTTTTTGTTGATCGTATAACTGATGATATTGCGCTATCAAGCTTACTTCTTGCTCAGAACCTAAAATCACCGCGACACGCTCATGTATTTCAGTGGGTTGAATGTCTAAAATACGCATTCGGCCAGTTGAGCTTTTACCATGCGCTTGCTCAACTAGCATGCTCATGGGGTTGGCTTCGTAGAGCAAACGCAGTCTGCCTGCTTTAGTGGGCTGCTTATTGTCTTTGGGATATAAAAATACGCCTCCTCGCATTAAAATGCGATGCACATCAGCCACCATACTGGCCGTCCAGCGCATATTAAAATCACGTGCCCTAAGCCCTGCTTTACCGTCAAGACACTCCGCGATATAGCGAATGATGGGCTTTTCCCAAAAGCGTTCATTGCTAGCGTTAATAGCAAATTCACTCGTTTGCGGGCTAATATTGATGTTGGCTTGGGTTAAATAAAAAGTGTTTGTCGCCGCATCTAAAGTAAAAGCTTGCGTGCCATTGCCAATTGATATCACCAACATAGTGGCTGGCCCATAAATTACATAAAGCGCCGCTAATTGTGATTTGCCTGCCTGCAAAAAGGCCTGAGCATCTATTGCACCATGAATGGGTGCAGGTAAGATTGAGAAAATTGAGCCTACAATGCCGTTCACAGCTATGTTTGACGAGCCATCTAATGGGTCAAAAGCCACCAGAAATGGGTATTGATTTCCTTCAATATTGAAGATTACGGCATCTTCTAGCTCCTCAGAAACGATTCCCGCCACCACGTTAGATGCCTTAAACGCTTTTACAAAAATATCATTGCTTATTACATCTAATCGCATTTGATATTCGCCTTGTACATTTTTGTTGCTCAATTTTTCGGTATCACCCGTTAAATTACTTTTAGCCAGCAAATGGGCTAATTCAATACTAGCTTTTGCCGCGGCTAATACCAGCTTCGCTAAGGCTTCACCGTATGAAAGGCTAGCGCATGCCGTTTCTAGATAACTTTCTAAACTTTTATTGTTCATGTTTCCACTATCCATGTTTTAGTGATTGTTGATAACTTTAGAAACTATTTAACTTTAAGTAAAACGATATATTTTTATGTGATAATTAAGTTTTACTTAACTACTTATCTATTTATTAAATTTTATTCATGAAAAATTTAACGCTACGTCAAATTAAAATTTTTATCTGTGCAGCAAAGCACCTTAGTTTTTCTAAGGCAGCAGATGAGCTTAACATTACTGCTGCCGCTGTTTCACTACAAATGAAAGAGATGGAAAAAGACTTTGATACCAAGCTATTTAATAGAGACAACAAAAAAATTAAATTGACCTTAGAGGGCGAGCATTTTTTGATCTATGCAATTAAAGTCATGAGCACTTTAGATCAAGCAAAAGAAGCCATTGATAAATTACGCGGTAAAGAAATGAAGCCTTTGCGTATTGGACTTGTTAGTACTACGCGTTATTTTTTTCCTACTGTATTGGTGGAGTTTCAGAAAATTTATCCAAATGTGCAACTAAAAGTGGATGTCAAAAATCGCGAACAACTTATCCAACTGCTGCATAACGGTGAAATTGATATTGCAATTATGGGTAAGCCACCAGCGACGCTAAGTGCACAAACTGAAGTTTTTGCTAAGCATCCTCATGTATTTATTGCCAGCACCCATCACCCCTTAGCTTTTCAAAAAAACCTCAGCACAGAGGTGCTCAATCGTCTAGAAGTGATTACAAGAGAGCAAGGTTCTGGTACACGCTATGTAATGGAGAAGTTTTTCGTGACCCATAACTTAACGCCTCTGGTACGCATTGAGATTTCTGGAAACGAAACCATTAAACAAGCTGTCATCGCAAACTTAGGGGTTTCGTTTGTATCATCCCATACTATTGTTCAAGAGTTACGCAATAAGCAGCTCATTATTTTGGATATTCAGGATACCCCTGTCATGCGTGAATGGCATGTGGTGACTCCAAATAGACGTGAACATTCACTTGCCGTTGAAGTGTTCCGCCAATTTGTGTTAGATCATGCCGGTGAAATTATTAACGCCTTATAGCTAAGCAGCAACTTAACAGCTTAAATTTTTAACATCTTCACGCTAATTCATACTTAATGATCACTGAAGCGTGCGTGGCATACGAAAGATATAAAAGCGGAAGTACGCCAAAAACCACCTAACCTAAGCTTCGGCAAACCTCATGTATTAACGATGGGCCTTGGTAAATCAGGCCGCTATACACCTGCACTAAACTTGCCCCTGCAGCTATTTTTTCTGCTGCGTCTGCACCAGTTAAAATACCGCCTACGCCAATAATAGGCACAGCACCTTGCAAGCGTTGAGATAACTGCTGAATTACTAAGGTTGACTTTTCTTTCACAGGCGCACCAGATAGGCCTCCAGCCTCTTCAGCATGCGACATTCCGTTTACCATATCACGCGCTAGGGTAGTATTAGTCGCAATAACTCCATCAAATTGATGTTCTAGCAGCAAATCTGCAATTTCATTCACTAGTTCAAGTGTTAAATCTGGCGCAATTTTGAGCGCGATTGGTACATACTTTCCGTGCTGATTTTTTAGCTTGGTTTGCTCTAGTTTAAGCGCCGCAAGTAAGCTCGATAGCGCCTCTTTTTCTTGTAATGCCCGTAAATTTTTGGTGTTTGGTGATGAAATATTCACCGTAATATAGCTAGCATGGGCATAGACTTTTTGCATGCCAATTAAATAATCATCTACCGCGTTTTCAATAGGCGTATCAAAATTTTTACCTATATTGATGCCAAGCACGCCCTTAAATTTTGCTGCTTTTACATTTTCAATTAAGTGGTCCACACCCTTGTTGTTAAAACCAAAGCGGTTAATCACACCCAAAGCCTCTGGTACGCGAAATAGTCGTGGTTTTGGGTTTCCAGGCTGTGGGCGCGGCGTTACCGTGCCCACTTCAATAAAGCCAAAACCTAATGCGGCCATGCCATCAATTACCGCGCCATTTTTATCTAACCCAGCAGCCAAACCAACTGGGTTAGGGAAATTAATGCCCATCACTTGCCTAGATTGGCACTTTGGCGCTGTTGGGTAGAGTGATAACAGTCCCAGTTTTTCTGTGTTTTTTAACGTTTTTAAAGTGAAGTCATGCACTTTTTCAGCATCAAACTGAAAAAGCAAAGGTTTGGTTAAATTGTATAGTGTCATAGTCGTATTTTACTGTAAAAGTGGACTTGATAATCTGTCATTTAAATCAACATTAATAGCTCAATTTAATACCACTTCTTTTGCACACCTCTGCAAGCCTCATAGATACTGGCTTCCAGAGGCGACGTTTTGCTCTCGGCGTGATTTTAGTAATTTTTATAGTTAAATTTTTCTGGAAAATTTCAAAATTTATCCCGTAGCGGCGCTTCGCGTATTTCACAAGTAACGCTCGGTTAGCTCCGTTTAATTATTACGATTACGCAAAACTTAGGTAAAATTCTTCTTTCACTTTAAATCGCACGCATATGCTTGTTCATCCACAGTTTGACCCTGTTGCAATTCACATTGGCTCATTTGGCATACACTGGTATGGGCTAATGTATTTAACGGCATTTTTAGCCTTTTTTGCCTTGGGAAAATTGCAAATTCAGCACCGAAAATGGCACGGCTGGACACTGCCCATGTTAGATGATGCGCTATTTTTGGGGGCGCTGGGCGTGGTTTTAGGCGGGCGTTTAGGGTTTATCTTGTTTTATCAGCCAGCGCATTATCTAGCAAACCCTTTAGATATTCTTAAGGTGTGGCAAGGTGGCATGAGCTTTCATGGTGGATTTTTAGGTGTTTTAGTAGCCATGTGGTTTTTTTCACGCAAATACAAGCTCAAGTGGCTACGCATTATGGACTTTGTTGCACCACTTGTGCCTTTAGGGCTTGGGGCTGGCCGCATGGGTAATTTTATCAATGGCGAACTTTGGGGCAGAACAACCGATGTGCCTTGGGGGATGATATTTCAACATGCCGGCGATTTGCCGCGCCACCCATCGCAGTTATACCAATTTGCTTTAGAAGGCATCGTGCTTTTTGGTGTGCTATGGTGGTTTTCTAAAAAGCAGCGCCCCGTGGGTGCTATATCTGCAGTATTTTTAATCGGTTATGGTGCGGGGCGTTTTATAGTTGAATTCGCGCGCGAGCCAGACAGTTATTTAGGCTTGCTTTCTTTGGGCTTAAGTATGGGGCAATGGTTAAGTTTACCCATGATTTTGGCTGGCATTTGGATGTGGGTTCAAGCGTATAAGCAAAAGTTTGCTTGACCCTTTTTTACATTTGTTGAAAAGCTAACAAGTTGATTTATTTTATGACACTTTCGGTTGCAATTAGCTGCTTTTTATTTTGACCAATTATTTAATTTTTATTATTCATTTCAATTAGTTATAAGTTAAAAATCTATCTTTTAATTTTCAATATGCGTTGGCACGCGCATTGCATTTATATCATCAAGCACTCACATGTTTTTTGATAGGAAATGAAAAATGAAAAAATTAATAGATATGTTTTTTAAAAAAGAGACTGAGTTAAGCTATATTTTGCCTAAATATCAGCCTGCACCAATTAATTTAGTAGAAACACAAGTGAGCAACGCAGACTATTACATTGACGAGGCAAGCAATATGCAAGATTTGGATGACATGCAAATTGATAAAATTTATCGTTGCTCATAAACACTAGCAGCAACGTTTAACGCCATCCCATTGTTTATCTTGCCATAGTTTATAAAACGCTTTACGCGTTAAGGCGGGCGGCACATCCACACTTGCGGTATGAAATTCTGCATGGTGCTTTAAATATTGCTCATAAGCATCATCTCCTGAAAGGCGCCGCACAATATGCCATAAATGTTTGAGTTTTTTAAGCATGTTAACTTTAGTCCCTCACCCAGTTTTCTACTAATCTGCTAGGTTCATGTGGTGCTTCGGATAATTTTAACACTGGCTTCCCTGTCAAATGTCGCACACACATACGCAACATATCAAATAGCACCACCCATAACACCACCACAAAAAACAGCGTTAAATAAGCATCTAAATGCTGATTAAAAATCAACTGCGGCGCAACACTGGCTTTTTCTGGCGGCAATACGCCAGCCGCTAATTTTGTGCTCAAATCATTTGCGGCCGCAAAAAAACCAACACGAACATCGTCACTAAAAATCTTTTGCCAAGCTGCGGTGCTGGTAATCACCACTAGCCAGACTAATGGCAAACCAGTGACCCAAGCATATTTTAACTTACCAGACTTTATTAAAATGCCTGTGGCTACGCATAGGGCAATGGCGGCAAGCATTTGGTTCGCAATACCAAATAATGGCCATAAAATATTCACGCCTCCGTTGGGGTCTATCACACCAATATATAAAAAGTAACCCCAGCCTGCCACAACAATCGCGCTGGTTAAAATAACAGATGGCATGTAAGACGTTTCGCCTAATTTTTTGTTAAAGTTGCCCAGCATGTCTTGCAACATAAAGCGCCCTACGCGCGTGCCAGCATCAAGCGTAGTTAAAATAAAAATCGCCTCAAACATAATGGCAAAGTGGTACCACAGTGCCAGCAAGTGCTTACCAAACGCACTACCAAATATGCTTGCCATGCCAACAGCTAAGCTAGGCGCACCACCAGTACGGGCAAATAAGCTACTTTCCCCCATATCTTTGGCTAGTTGGTTCATTTGCTCAACCGTCACTGCAAATCCCCAGCTATTGATTTTTGCCACCGCATCTATCGCTTCTTTACCCACCACACCCGCAGGGCTGTTAATGGCAAAAAAGATACCTGGCTCTAACACTGTCGCGGCAATCATCGCCATAACCGCCACAAAACTTTCGAGCAACATTGCGCCATAGCCAATCATACGAATATCGCGCTCATTGCTCAATAATTTGGGCGTAGTGCCAGATGAAATTAAGGCATGAAAACCAGAAATCGCACCACAAGCAATGGTGATAAACACGAATGGAAATAGCTTGCCACCAAAAATCGGCCCTGACCCATCAGTAAATTGCGTGAGTGCTGGCATATGAATATCAGGGCGTAAAATCACAATCGCCACCGCTAACAAGGTAATAGTACCTAGTTTCATAAAGGTGGATAAATAATCTCGTGGTGCAAGCAACAGCCAAACAGGGAGTACCGCTGCTGCAAACCCATAAACAATAATCGCATAAGCGAGTGGCAAACCATCATGGTCAAAAAAGCCTCGCAGGCTTTCATTATGGTCAATCCAACCACCTGCAACCACTGAAAGCAAAAGCAATATCACACCAATCGCAGAAGCCTCTAGCACGCGTCCTGGGCGAATATTGCGCATGTAAACGCCCACTATCATGGCGATAGGGATGGTTGCTGCCACGGTAGAGGTTGCCCAAGGGCTGTGTTTCATGGCATTGACGACGACCAAACCTAACACGGCGATTAAAATAACCATTATTAAAAACGTGCCCACCAGCGCTGCTGTGCCACCTATAGGGCCAATTTCATCGCGCGCCATTTGCCCTAAGCTACGTCCGTTGCGACGGGTAGAGAAAAACAAGGTCACCATATCTTGTACCGCGCCGCCTAATACCACGCCTATTAAAATCCATAGCGTGCCAGGTAAATAGCCAAATTGGGCCGCTAATGTTGGCCCTACTAATGGGCCTGGGCCAGCAATGGCCGCGAAATGATGCCCAAACACCACCCATTTGTTGGTGGGAATAAAATCACGCCCGTTGTCTAGGCGCTCAGCAGGTGTTGCGCGGGTTTCATCTATCATTAACACCTTAGTCGCTATCCACGCAGCATAAAAACGATAAGCAATAGCATAAATGCACACGGCGGCGGTGATTAACCACAAGGCATTAATGCTTTCACCACGATTTAAAGCAATGCCTGATAACGCATAAGCACCTAGCAGTGCAACGGCAAACCAAAATATCGTTTTAATGTATTTATTCATAACAATGATGATAAAAAAGTTTATTGATTGATTAGTTTACAACAAACCACGCTCACTAAACGAGCAGGTTTGATTGCCCGCGACAATAATATGGTCTAGCACCTGCACATCTACCAGTGCTAAAGCGGACTTGAGGTGCTTTGTGAGTTGCTCATCAGCCACACTTTGCGAGGCCACTCCTGATGGATGATTATGTGCAAAAATAACACTCGCCGCATTGTGGTGCAGCGCACGCTTAATCACCTCACGCGGGTAAATGCTGGTTTGTGTGAGTGTGCCGCTAAATAGTTCTTCTGTCGCCAATAAGTGGTTTTGTATATCTAAAAACAATACCAAAAAAACCTCTTTGCTTAGGCCACCCAGCTTTAACACCAAATAATCATGTACTTGCTGCGGTGACTTTAAAATATCGCGTTGTTGCAGTTGCTCATTTAAAGCACGCCGACTCATTTCAAAAATCGCTTGCAATTGCACATATTTACTCGTGCCAATGCCATGCACTTGGCTTAACTCATGCTCACTTGCAGCAAAAATACCATTTAAACTTCCAAATTGCCTCAGCAAATCTCGTGACAAATCTACGGCACTTTTACCCACCACACCTACACGCAAAAAAATCGCCAACAACTCCGCGTCCGATAACGCTTGCGCGCCAAGCTCAATCAACTTTTCACGTGGACGCTCGCTGGCTGGCCAATCAGTAATTGCCATGTTATTTCCCTGTCAAAAGGTAATTAATTTTCAAAAAATATTCGATTAAACAGCATGTCTTCTTTTTGTGCCTCTGTACCAGTACTTGGCATCTCCATTCTCGCTAAGTGCTAACGCACTAAGTCGAATGCGAAAGGCGCATGGATACTGGATTGCAGAGGCAATTTATTTTATCGAGCGTTATACGCAAAAATAAAACTATTTTTCTATTGCTTTAACCAACCAATTTCACGTGCCGTTTTTGCGCCTATCATTGTTTGCTGCAAACTTTTGGGAATAACTGCTTGCGACTCGCTCACGGGCACACGTCCACCCATCAATTCTGCCGTTTCTTGTGGGTAAAGTGGTGATTTATGGGGTTCAGCAAAACCATCTGGGTAAATGGGTAATGTACTCGCTAAGTCATATTTATCTGTCGCATTGAGTGTGTGCAAGAGCTCGTGCGCAATCACCACTAAATTTTGCTTGGCGTAACTTTTTTCACCATACAAATTCACGCGCCCCACTCTGCCTCTACTTATCGCGGTGGAGTGGCTAAGTTGCTGATGATTATCAGGGTCGTAATATAGTAAATACAGGCGAATGGCGGGCTTCACATTGACTTTAGGGCTGTTACGCCATGCAAACAATTTAAATTTTAAGCTCCACACAATATTACTTAACACACTACCGTTGCTAGGCGGGGCAGGTGGAACATTGTTTACTTGCGGCCCTAATTGCACTTCTATTGGCCTGCGCAGGCCTAATTGATAAGGTGCGGCTTCCTGCACAAAATATTCAGCCATTGGTTCAAAGTCATCGCGCGTTAAGCTTTGTATGTATGCACTCACTTTTTGTGAGCCATCAGCATTGATTGGGTAAACAGCAATATAGAAATTATTTTTCCAATCTAATTTAGCTTGCTCTAGCCAAGTTTGTTGCGCTACCGTGGTCAGTATTAGCAATAAAATAGCGATTCTTATTTTTTTCCACATCTGTTTTACTCTTATTTAATTGTAGCTTGCACATAAGGCCTGGCTTGAACGAGCCAAAATATCTCTTTGCCGTCCTTGATTTCAAGCACCCACTCTATATCAAGCACAGCAGTATTTTTGAATATTTTACTCACTTGTTTGGCGAGTATGCCCAGCACTTTAGCGCGCTTTTCAGTTAATATAGCCTCACCTTTGGGCACAGGTTTTTCTATCATACCGCCATGCGGGCTAGCCACCAACATAGTAGTTTCGTCTGATCTGCTCACCACACGTGTGCCGTCATTGCTGGTGTCAAACAAAATTTGTTCGGCTACTTTTTGTCCTTCCACCACCCGCATGCCTAAGCCCCATTTGGCGTTCATAGTGTAAGTGCTGGGCTGGTGTCCCCAAATATCCGTTGTGAGCAGTACGCCTGCAGCGCTAGCGCTCACCGCAGTTTGTATCAACACTGCAGGGTAAACCTCCTCGTGTTTAATACCAAAATGGGCACGCTCCTCTACTGCGCGCAAGTTCCAAACCGATGACCACACTTGCTTGATGGCCGCTTCAAGTGCGGCTTCTTCTTTCACATTTGGTATGGTGTCATATAGCCCGGCACCGTTAAAGCCTTTTAAATCTTCCGCATTGGTGCTGCTACGCACAAACACGCCTTTGCCAGCTAATTGGGTTTGCCATTGCGTTGAAATTTTTTTCAATGTCGCGGCATTCATGGGCGCTTGCCTAATGCGTAATCGCAAAGCTTCTAAGCTTTGTTTGCGCCAAATTGCATCTTGCTCAAATTGCGGATTATCCAGCATATTTTGAATTTCCGTATCAATATGATGCTGCCGAATATGCGCTTGATAAAAACTAAATGGCACGCCAAAACCATCGGGAATATTCAATGGCATAGGAATGCCATCTTTCATACTGATGGGTAATTTGGCACGTAGCATTTCGCCCAAGTTGCTGGTTTTTGCACCATATTTATTGGCATCCGCAGTACTAATTTTGCTTAGTGGCATCAGTGCAGTTGCATTTAAATCCGCAGGAGGCATTGTCACCGTGCGCTTTTCTTTAATAATTGCTTGTTGCTGCGCTATTTCACTGCTGGTGGCTAAACGCAAGGTATATCCAGCCTCAGTCACTGCATAAAACACTTGTTGGTTTTCATATTGTTTAAATTCTTGCGCCGCACTCTTTATGGTGGCATTGGGGATTCCCCAAGCCGTTGCACGTAAATTCACGTGTGAAAGCGGTGTGGAAAATTGGCTAGTCATCACACCCGCCACAGGCGAAATATCTGGATAGCTGGTTTGAAGTAGCACAATATCATCTTCATTAAAGCTTAAATCTTCCACCTGTGCTGTTGGTGGCACAATTACAAGTCGCCCAACGGCACTGCCCGTATTAAACGCTTGGTAGGGTGAAGCCTGATAAATCTGATGGTTACTAATGATAGGGATACGATAAGACTTAAGCTTGCCAGCTATGCGCTCTTGCGCGGTAGAGTCTGGCCTATATTTAAATTGGGCTATTTTAAATGCTTGCTCAAGCCGTTTATAGGTGCGATGAATATCTTTGGCCTGAATTGTGTCACCCTCCCAAAACGAGAAAGTCCACAAATCGCTATTTTTTGCGCCAATTTTCAAATTGGGATAATGGGTAATATAACCTAGAATAAACTGCGGCTTTACCGTGCTGTAGTTTTGATTATAAGCCAACATATTAGCGCGTGAACGCGGAATTTTTTGCAAATAATCGACTACAAAATCCGCATGTAGCGTAAACACATGGCTATCTACAAAATAAATTTTGTTCGATTTAATATCAATCACAAACTTAGCATATTCAGCATCACGCATGGGTTTGCTCAACTGTTGCCAAGTAGCTAAATCATTCACTTCTGACTGCCAAACGCGATTTGAAGCGGGGTTTATCGGCTGACTAACTGCCTCGGCTTCATCTTCAATCGGCTTCATCAACTCAGGGTTGATACGCTTAGCTTGCGCACTATTGATAAAGAAGATAGCAATAAAAACCAATAGTTTTAGATACTGCATCATAAGGCCAATTATGCAAGTGATTCAAATAGTTTAGAATAACACCTCAAAGGATAATTAACACATGGCAAACAAAAAAATTGTATTAGGTATCACTGGCGGCATTGCAGCTTATAAAGCGGCTGAATTAGTGCGCTTGCTACAAAAAAACAATATTGACGTGCAAGTGGTAATGACTCAAGCTGCCTGCCAGTTTATTACGCCAGTCACCATGCAGGCACTTTCTGGCAAGCCGGTTTTTATTGACATGTGGGATGCGTCTATCGCCAACGGTATGCCGCATATTGAGCTCAGCCGCCAAGTGGATGCTATTGTAATTGCGCCCGCCAGCGCAGATTTTTTAGCTAAAATTGTTCACGGTGGGGCGGATGACTTACTTTCCACTTTGTGCCTAGCGCGTGATTGCCCGCTATTAGTTGCCCCAGCAATGAATAAACAAATGTGGGAAAACCCAGCCACGCAGCGCAACATTGCGCAATTACAGGCTGATGGCATCAGTATTTTAGGGCCAGACAGTGGCGAACAAGCCTGTGGTGAAATTGGCCTTGGCCGCATGTTAGAGGCTCAAGATTTATGTGATTTAGTCTATGCTCATTTATCCCCTAAGCCACTAAATGGGCAACGTATTTTAATTACAGCCGGCCCAACGCTAGAGATGATTGACCCTGTTCGAGCCATTACCAACCTAAGTTCAGGCAAAATGGGCTATGCCATAGCTCAAGCAGCGTTTGAAATGGGCGCAGAAGTTACACTGGTGAGCGGTGCAACTGCATTAAAACCACCGTTAGGGGTAAACAACATTTCAGCCATTAGTGCTGAAAACATGTATCAGACCGTCATGCAAAATGTTGCAAATCAAAATATTTTTATCGGCGTAGCCGCCGTGGCAGATTACAGTCCAGCCACAAAACATAGCCAAAAAATCAAAAAAAGTGAGCAAACACTTAGCATCGCACTCAATAAAAATAAGGATATTTTGGCGGATGTTGCCAGCTTGCCCAATGCGCCATTTTGCGTAGGCTTTGCTGCAGAAAGTGAAAATTTGCTTGAGTATGCTGAATCTAAACGCAAAGCTAAAAAGCTCCCTTTGATTGTGGCAAATCTGGCGTCCGACGCAATGGGCAGTGATGAAAATCAAGTAACTTTACTAGATAAAAATGGCGCGCACCCGTTAGCAAATGCTCCAAAAATTGCAGTTGCCAGAGGGATATTGCAACATATTGCCAAGTGCATTTCATCCCCTTAAAACAGCTTAATCTAACGCCTAAATTTCGCCCGAGAAAATTTTTCACCTCTGCAACCCGCATGGATACTGGCTTACAGAGGCGCTAAAAAGAAGATGGGTTAAAAACCATCATTTTTTGCATAAAAAAGCCCCGGTAAATCGGGGCTGGTAGATTACAGCTTTTGGCTAGAACTTATAACTAGCGTTCAAACCTAACAACCATGTGCGATCAGGGGCAGCTTCGTAAAAGCGTTCATTACCATCAGCCACACGTACAGAACCTACATACTCTCTATCAGTAATATTTTCTATGCGCACAAACTCTGAGAATTTCCAGTTGCTTAACTGTTGGCTAAAGCCTCCGCGCCAGTTAAACACAGTATACCCGTCTGCTTGACCGTCTGCTGAGTTGAAACTGACATTAGTATCACTGACTTTTCGCATTTCCAACGCTGTACTGAAGCCTGTTGATGGGTGTTTCCATGAGAGCTCCCCGTACAAATTATAACGGTAAGTACCAGGAATTTTGCTACCTGAAGCGATTTGCTCAAAATCTGCTGCATTGTTAAATCGGCAAGTGTTACCTGGCCCAGCAAGTGGAATTTTACAAGCATTAAATGATTTATCAAACTCAGCATCTAACAACGAATAAGCTAAATAAGCCCCAAAATCATTCGGTAATTTACTATCTATTGAAAACTCTAAGCCTTTACGCTCAGAGCTTGGAACGTTTCGATAAGTTGTTCTGCCACCCTGTGATGTTGCAACCACAATCTCATCATCGGTATCAATCTTAAACAATGCTAGATTTACCAATGTATTGTCTCCAATAAACGCCTTTGCACCCACCTCATACTGGCGACTTGTTGAAGGTTTTAAATCCATATTTAGCCCAGCTTTAGTTGTATCAGGGTTATAAGCCATTTCCACCAAAGTAGGCGTTTCAAAACTTTCACCTGCATTTGCATATAAGTTAATCGCATCTGTAAGCTTAAATACAGCGCCTATCACTGGTGTAGTCTCGCTAAAAGTGACTGATCCACTATCGTCTGGATTTAAACCTGGGAGTGCACTATCAACAATGTAGTTATCACTATTTTTAAACTTAACCTTACTGTGACGTAAACCACCACTTAACGTAAATCTTTGGCCTAAATCGATATACCCTTGTAAAAATTGGTCAAAATTTCTTGCTGTATTCGTTTCATCACGTCTTAAATTCCCACGCACACCTAACGTTGTACCAATGAAGTTTTCATAACCAGTTCTGTCATCTTCCATTTTGTCGTAATTAAGACCAACAGTAAAACTGTATGGATTAGTTGCTATTTCGCCTTTGTGTGTCCAGCGTAAATCAACTCCACCAAACTCACGTTCAATTACTGCAACGCCACCACCATTACGATCTGATGCCGTTTGTGCGCTGACTGGAATAGATTGAAACTGCTCGTTATCTCGCTGACCATAGTAGGCCATGATACGCGCTGTGTCATTTGGGGTAAATTTATGCTCTAAAGTTGCGCCAACTTGCTCATGACTCCGAGAAACCCTTGTATCAAAAAGTAAAGCTGCTGGTGCGGCTTGTTTACGATCTTGCTTGTACTCAGCTAGCGTTAACCCTTGAGGGTCTTCGTTATCAGGTTGATCTAAAGCTGTAGCAACAACCGTCAATTTAGTATCATCGCCAAGTTTGAAATTAAATTTTCCATGTAAACTTTCACGACGCGTGTCTGATTGGTCACGGTAACCATCGCTACGATAGGTGTTAGCATTCACAACAACATCAAAAGCATCTCCACTGCCAGTTAACCCTAAGCTATAACGTTGCGTATTATCACTACCAAATGTCATGCCGCCTAAAATAGCGGGATCTTTTGCGCCGTCTTGCGTGATAATTTGTACAACGCCACCTGATGAGTTGCCATATAAAGCTGAAAATGGCCCGCGTAAATATTCTACGCGTGCTGCGGTATCTAAGTTAAACGTGCCTGTTTGACCTTGGCCATCAGGCATGGTCATGGGGATACCATCTGCATATAAACGCACACCTCGCACGCCAAAGGCTGAGCGCGCACCAAAACCGCGCACTTGAATCGCCAAATCTTGGGCTGGATTATTACGGTTATTGATCACCACACCCGTTATGCGGCTAGATGACTCTGATAAGTTGACTTTTAATTGGCCTTCTTGAATTTGCTGCGCATCCGTTGCGTCAATAGACATCGGTAAATCGAAACTATTTTGCTCTACGCGTGTACCTGTCACTACCACAGGGGCAAGTCGCACAGCATTTTCGCTAGCTACAGTGTCTTGCGCTGCGGCTTCTTGACTTTCAGTTACTGTCGCTTCTTCAGCAATTGCACCACTTGAAACACTCATCAAGGAAATGCTCATGAAGCCCGCCATGACTAGGCTATTGTGCAATTTTGTTAAGCTAAAATTTGTTTTCGTTTTATGTTTTTTTGATACCATTTTCATCTCTCCCTTTTTCATGCGCGCATCTTACCTTTAACACCGCAGTTAAACCATAGTGATTTTCTTGAAAATATAGTGTCTAATATCAGTTTTATTTATTAGCCCAAAATCCCATGTCCATTCTTATTGATCTTAAAATTTTAGATGATCGTATTCGCACGCAATTTCCTACTTATGCCACTGCGGGCTCTGCTGGGCTGGATTTGCGCGCTTGTATAGACGCGCCAATCACTCTACAGCCTGGCGAAACCACGCTCATTCCCACTGGCATGGCGATTCATATTGATAACACTTATTACGCCGCACTCATTTTGCCGCGCTCTGGGCTTGGCCATAAACACGGCATTGTGCTGGGTAATTTGGTAGGGTTAATCGATTCGGATTATCAAGGGCAATTGATGGTATCTTGTTGGAATCGTGGCAATACTGCGTTTGAATTAAAACCGATGGAGCGTATCGCCCAATTAGTGATTGTGCCCGTGATGCAAGCGGAATTTCATGTGGTGGATGATTTTGATGCATCCGACCGCGGTGAAGGCGGTTTTGGCAGCACAGGTAAACATTAAACTAAGTGAATTAACTGCATAAAAACGCATATTTAGCTTGAGCTAAGTACGCTTTTCATATTATAATCGCCGTCTTTCTAAAAAAGCATCGCAATAAGCTTTAGGTTTAGACACTAAATTAAGCGTTAAGGAATAATTATGGCACGTGTATGTCAAGTAACTGGCAAAAAGCCAATGGTGGGTAACAATGTTTCTCACGCACAAAACAAAACAAAACGTCGTTTTTTACCAAACTTACAAAACCGTAAATTTTGGGTTGAAAGCGAAAACCGTTGGATTAGCATGCGCATTACCAACAACGCGCTTCGTACAATCGACAAAAATGGTATTGATGCTGTGCTTGCAGAAATGCGTGCAGCTGGCCAAAAAATCTAAGCAAGTCAATTAAGGTAGAAAATCATGCGCGAAAAAATTAAATTAGAGTCAAGTGCTGGTACAGGCCATTTTTATACCACCACTAAAAATAAACGTACAATGCCAGGCAAAATGGAAATCAAAAAATTTGATCCTGTCGTGCGTAAACATGTGATGTATAAAGAAACAAAATTAAAATAATTATTCGTTTTGTTACAAAAAAGCCTGCTATAAGCAGGCTTTTTTTATGGACTAAAATTGCGATATTTTAAGCTTAATATTTGCCGAGAGAAATTGATGCCTCTGGAAGCCGCATGGATACTGGCTTGCAGAGCATCTGAAAAGAAGATATGAAAAATAAGCTAAAATTTTTGTGAAATAGTGCGTTCGTAATCAGCAAAATATCGTGTAATAAGGCTTAAATCAAAATTGCGCAAAATACTGGTGTTTGGCTCTCTTGCCAATAAAAATTCAAACGATTTTTGTAGCAAGGTTTCTACGCTGGCTTTACCTAGCGTGAGTTGTTGCACGTATTCTGGGCGCACGGTAACGGTGTGCTCCGTCTTGCTATCTGCTTGTACCGTCACTTTATAAGTGTTTTCGCTGACATTTTCAATTGTGATACGTTGCATCACAACATCCGCACTTCACGTTGTGGATATGGAATCACAATAGCGTTGTTTTTAAATGCGCGCCAAATATCGAGATAGATTTCTGATTGCAATGCTGACGAGCCTTCTTCAGGGTCTGGAATCCAAAAAGACAACATTAAATCGATGCCATTATCCCCAAAACCTTTTAGGTGCACAGTAGGCGCGGGGTCTTTTAACACGCGCTCGTGTTTGGTTGCAGTGGCTTCTATCAATTGCATGGCAAGTTCTAAAGCACTGTCGTAGCTTACCTGCACGGGCATTTGCACGCGCGCTTTGTGGTCAGTAAACGAATGGTTCACAACGGGGTGCGCAATCAGCGTTTCATTCGGAATCACCACTTCTGTGCCGTCTAATTTTTTGAGCACCAAATATCGCGCACGTAAGTCGCTCACAACACCGTAGTGGTTTTCAACGGTAATCACATCGCCCATGTGTATTGAATCATCGAGCAGCAAAATAAAGCCGCTGATAAAGTTGCTGGCAATTTTTTGCAAACCAAAACCCAAGCCTACGCCTAATGCGCCGCCGAAGACTGAAAGTAAAGTAATGTCTAAGCCGATGGCTGAAAAGGCAAATAATACGGCGAATACAGTTAAAACTATGCGCAGCACTTTACCTAGCACCACGCGCATATTGGGGTTAAGATGCGTATTTTGCATGAGGCGGTTTTCAATCAATCGACTAAGCCACAGCGCAACGACTACTGTAACTACCACGGTGAATAAAGCTTGAATTACCAGCAATAACGTCACCTTGCTTTTACCCAGCGTAACATTGATGCCATCTAAAAGCGCAACAAGTTCTGGCAATAATCCACTTAGATGCAGGGCTAGTATTGTCCAAATCGTTGTAGCAATCGCGTTTTCAGTAGCCTTAACCCAGCCACTGGGTGAAAACACATAGCGCAACACGTAAACCGCCAAGCGAATGGCCGCCATGGCTAATAACAATTGACTGGCCAGATGTAGCAAGCTTGTGTGTTGCGTACTAGCTAATAAAACTATTGCTCCCCACACGATAAGCAGAGCAGTCAGTGGAAATAACACGCGATTAATAGCATGCACTGCTGCATCAGCATTGGCCTGCGTACTCATGATATTTTCTGTGTGTTTGCGCACGTAGGTGCGCAGCGCACCATTCACTGCCCATGCCGTTACGCATGCAACAACTATCATGGCGATTTGCCAAAAACTTGCTGGCGTTAAAAAGTCTGCCCAAGCTTCATGCAAAATTTGTTGTGTAGTGAGATTCATCAGAGCAAAATTTACTTAATGTTTAATCTTATATAAGAAATAATGTCGCCAAACCTAAAAAGATTAAAAAGCCGCCACTGTCTGTAACAGCAGTAATGAGTACGCTTGAACCGACAGCAGGGTCGCGCCCAAATTTATTCATATATAACGGTATCACCACGCCCATAAGCGCCGCAAGCATTAAGTTTAAGGTCATGGCCGCCATCATCACTAAACCGAGCTGAAAATTGCCATATAAGGCATACGCAATAGCGCCAAGTACCCCGCCCCATAGCAAACCATTTAGCAACGCAACGCCTAGCTCTTTGGTAATGAGCGACTGCATATTATGTGATGCCACTTGACCCAAGGCTAAGCCGCGCACAATCATCGTTGTAGTTTGGTTACCAGAGTTGCCGCCTATGCCAGCCACAATCGGCATTAAGGCTGCCAGCGCAACAATTTTTTCAATTGAGCCTTCAAATAAACCTATCACGCGAGATGCAACCAGTGCCGTAATTAAATTAATGGCCAGCCAAGCCCAACGGTTTTGAACTGATTTCCAAACGGACGCAAAAAAATCTTCCTCTTCGCGCAAACCCGCCATCGAAAGCATATCGCTTTCTGCTTCCTCACGAATCAAATCCATGACTGCATCGACGGTGATACGCCCAATCAACTTATTGCTCGCATCAACTACCGGCGCAGTGACCAAATCATAACGCTCAAAGGCTTTGGCTGCATCTTCGGCAACGTCTTCGGGGTGAAAAGTGACTGCATCATCAGACATGACATCTGCCACAATGGCATCTAAATCACTCACAACCAATAATTTTAGAGGCAAAACACCACGTAAAATCTCATCCCTATCCACCACAAAAAGTTTATCCGTGTGATCTGGCAAACTCCCTAATCGGCGCATATAACGGAGTGCAACTTCTAGCGTAATATCCTCACGAATCGTGACGATATCAAAGTCCATAATCGCGCCAACAGCATCTTCTGAATAGGATAATGCAGATTGCAGACGGGCTCGATTTTGCGCGTCTAAGTTATCCAGTAAATCTTGCAGCACATCTTTAGGCAAATCAGGTGCTAAATCTGCCAATTCATCAGTATCAAGTTGCTCGGCTGCTGCCAACAACTCATCTGAGTTCATGTCCGCAATCAACGTTTGGCGGACGGCGTCTGAAACTTCCAGCAAAATATCGCCGTCACGCTCGACCTTGACCAACTCCCACACATCCAACCGCTGCTCAAGCGGCAAAGCCTCTAAAATATCGGCTACGTCAGCAGGATGCAAAGCATCCAATTTTTGTTGTAATTTGGCTAGGTTTTGCTTATGGACGAGCGATTCCACCAAGTCATGATGTGGCATCTCTTGCTTATGCACAAGATCTTCTACCAACTTCTGCTTGTCTAGTAGCGCAATCACCTGTTGCAGGTTTTCGCTCAAACTCTCTTTGGATTCTTGATTTTCTGCCATAAAAGCTCAATTACTTTTAGAAGATTGCACTACGTTCGCCTTCAATTTTAGGTTAATAGCATTATAACTCAGCCACTTCAGTAACGCTGATTACCGTCACTTTTAAGGCTAAATTACTCACAAATCATTTTGATGCCCTGCAAGCCAGTCTGGATGCGCCTTCCAGAGGCATTATGTTTTCTCGAGCGAAAATGACAAAGAGTATCTATAATATTGACCAACTTTAGAAATCCTATCAACGCGAATAAATAATTTTCTATGCAACTTTATCTATACTCCACCACACACTGCCACCTCTGTGAAAAAGCAGAAAATTTGTTACAACCAGTCTGTAGCAAATTGGATTTAACATGGCAATCTGTAGAAATTAGTGACGACTCACAATTACTAAATCTTTATGAAACAAAAATCCCAGTACTAAAAAGAACTGATACCAATGAAGAGTTACTATGGCCTTTTGATGCACAACAGATTGCAACTTTTTTGCGTTGAGAATGATAAATTCACGAATATAAATGTTAGCGCACAAAATAAAAAAGCCAGCAAAAGCTGGCTTTTTAGCATTCAACTTAGCATTACTCAGCTGCCACAACTTCAGCTTGAGTATCTGGACGGTCAACCAACTCAACCAAGGCCATCGGTGCGTTATCGCCGTTACGGAAACCACATTTTAAGACGCGTAAATAACCACCATTGCGCGCAAGGTAGCGTGGACCTAGCTCTGTAAATAATTTACCAACAATCTCTTCATCGCGCAAACGGCTAAAAGCTAAACGACGATTCGCCAAAGTAGATGTTTTAGCTAAAGTGATAAGAGGCTCTGCAAATTTGCGCAACTCTTTTGCTTTTGGCAATGTTGTTTTTATTACCTCATGACGCAATAACGAAGCCGTCATATTGCGGAACATGGCCGCACGATGGCTACTTGTGCGATTTAATTTACGATTACTATTACCGTGACGCATAATATTTCCTTAAAATTCTCTTATTTAGCGAGTCAACTAAGCTTTTTCAAGCCCGGCTGGTGGCCAGTTTTCTAATTTCATACCTAATGTTAAACCACGTGAGGCTAACACATCTTTAATTTCGTTGAGTGACTTGCGGCCTAAATTAGGTGCTTTCAATAGCTCATTTTCAGTGCGTTGAATCAAATCGCCAATGTAGAATATGTTTTCAGCTTTCAGGCAATTTGCTGAACGTACTGTCAACTCTAAATCATCCACTGGACGCAGCAACACTGGATCAACCTGCGGTGCCGCTTTAACTTCAACTTCACTTGGAGCGCCTTCTAAATCTGCAAACACAGAGAGCTGACCCATCAAGATACGAGCTGCATCACGAATCGCTTGTTCAGGTTCAATGATACCGTTAGTTTCAACATCCATAATCAACTTATCTAAGTCTGTACGCTGCTCAACACGGGCACTTTCAACTTGATAACTCACTTTATTAATAGGGCTAAATGACGCATCTACCATAATAAAGCCTAAAACACGGTCTTCTTCGTTCGCTTTTTGGCGCGCTGGGACTGGTTGATACCCACGACCCATCGCAACTTTAACTTCAAGATTTAACTTGCCACCTTTAGTTAAATGCGCAATCACATGGTCTGGGTTCACAATTTCTGCATCATGCCCAGTTTCAAAATCACCAGCGGTAACAACACCCTCTGTTGATTTATTTAACACTAAGATTGTTTCAGATTTCGTATTTAATTTTAATGCTACACCTTTGAGGTTTAGCAGAATGTCAACAACATCCTCCTGCACGCCATCAATTGTAGAATACTCATGAACTACACCATCAATTTTAACTTCAACAATTGCAAAGCCTGGGATAGATGATAATAAAACACGACGTAAAGCATTACCAAGGGTGTAGCCAAAGCCGCGTTCCATTGGCTCTAAAGTTACTCTTGCCCTCAATGGTGAAATGACTTCAACATCAACAACACGTGGTTTTAAGTATTCGGTAGGACTGTTTTGCATAGTTATACCTTTTATAATATTTTAGAAACAAACGCTACAAGCAATAGCAAGTAGCGCCTTGATTCCAGTGAGTTTTCACTCACTTTATTTTAAATTAATTATTTAGAGTAAAGCTCAACAACCAATGATTCATTGATAGTTGGTGGCAACTCATCACGCTGAGGTTTAGCTTTAAATGTACCTTTAAGCGCTTTTACATCTACTTCAATCCACTCAGGGAAGCCACGTTGTGCAGCAGCTTCTAGTGCGCCTTTAATACGCAATTGTGATTTCGCTGCTTCAGCAACACTTACCACATCACCTGCTTTAACTTGATATGAAGGAATGTTCACACGCTTGCCATTCACTAAAATACTGTTGTGGCGCACAATTTGGCGCGCCTCAGTACGTGAACCACCAAGACCCATACGATAAGCTACATTGTCTAAACGGCACTCTAAAAGCTGTAGCAAGTTCTCGCCAGTGATGCCTTTTTGACGGTCAGCTTCTGCATAATAACTACGAAATTGCGACTCTAGCACGCCATAGATACGACGAACCTTTTGTTTTTCACGCAATTGCACACCATAATCAGACAAGCGCTGATTGCGGCGTTGACCATGTTGCCCAGGTGGAAAGTTACGTTTTTCAATAGCGCATTTGTCGGTAAAGCATTTTTCAGCCTTTAAAAAAAGCTTTTCGCCTTCGCGACGGCACTGACGACATTTAGGGTCTAAATTTCTAGCCAAGATAGTTCTCCGTTAATCTTTGTTCGCTTAAATGCGACGTTTTTTAGGTGGGCGGCAACCGTTATGTGGCACTGGTGTCACATCGGTAATGCTAGTAATTTTAAATCCAGCCGCATTAAGTGCGCGCACAGCAGATTCACGACCTGGTCCAGGACCTTTAATACGAACTTCCAGATTCTTCACACCATTTTCTTGTGCTGATTTACCTGCAACTTCTGCAGCTACCTGTGCAGCAAAAGGTGTACTTTTGCGTGAACCTTTGAAACCTTGACCACCTGAAGTTGCCCATGACAAGGCATTACCTTGACGGTCAGTTATCGTGATAATTGTATTGTTAAAAGAAGCATGCACATGGGCGATACCCTCTGCAATATTCTTTTTAACCTTTTTTCTTACGCGTACATTAGCTTTTGCCATGCTGCATTATCCTTACCAAAAAACTTACTTAAATTCTGAAACTTATATATTCTTCTAGCAACACCAGATTAGAATGATGCTATTTAGATTGTTTAATTGCCTTTACAGGACCTTTACGTGTACGCGCATTTGTTTTTGTGCGTTGACCACGAACTGGCAAACCACGACGATGACGCACGCCACGATAGCAACCCAAGTCCATCAAACGTTTGATGTTCATTGAAACTTCACGACGTAAATCACCCTCTACTTTTTCTTTTGCAACTTCATCACGTAGCTTATCAACATCAGCATCGTTTAAATCTTTCATCTTTACGGACGGTGAAACTCCAGCGGCTGCACAAATTTTTTGTGCAGTATTACGTCCAATGCCATAAATTGCAGTAAGTGCAATTTCTGCATGCTTATTATTCGGGATATTAACCCCAGCGATACGTGCCATACTTTAACTCCAAATTTAGGCTTTGTAATAGGTTGACTTTAAAAAGTCGAACATTCTAACAGTAAAACCTAATTATTTCAATTTGCTTATCTTCTGATCACCAAACTCATGACCATCCCAATTAGAGAAGGACTCTAATTTCAACGTAATTCTCGCATTAACCTTGACGTTGTTTATGGCGTGGATCAGTGCAAATAATGCGCACAACACCACGACGACGAACAACTTTACAATTACGGCATAACGCTTTAACTGATGCACGAACTCTCATTTACGACTCCATTACTTCTAACTAACAGTTACTAAAAATTAGTATTAATCTTATGACTATTTCTGACTTCCCTTAAAGTTTGCCTTTTTTAGCAAACCTTCATACTGGCTGGACATTAAATGTGACTGTACTTGTGCCATAAAGTCCATTGTTACCACCACAATAATCAACAAAGAAGTGCCCCCAAAATAGAATGGAGTATTTAACTTCAAAATCAAAAATTCAGGTAGCAAACAAACTAAAGTGATATAAGCAGCCCCAACTAAAGTCAATCGCCCCATAATTCCATCAATATATTTAGCTGTTTGTTCACCAGGTCTGATTCCAGGTATAAAAGCACCACTTTTTTTCAAATTATCTGCAGTTTCTTTAGGATTAAATTGCAATGCGGTATAAAAAAAACAGAAAAATACAATTGCAGCTGCAAACATAAAAATATAAATTGGCTCGCCTGGTGATAGCTTATCCTTGACTGTTACCAACCATGACATGCTATCTTTACTTCCGAACCAACCTGCTAACGTAGCAGGAAACAATATAATACTAGACGCAAATATTGGAGGAATAACGCCCGCCATATTCAGCTTTAACGGTAAATGCGTCGTCTGGCCGCCATAGACTTTATTCCCAACTTGCCGCTTCGCATAGTTAACTGTAATTTTACGTTGGCCTCTTTCGACGAAAACCACCAATGCCGTCACAAGCACTACAGCCACTAACAAGAAAAATGCTAATGGAATGCTCAACGTATTACTATTAACCATCTCTGCCGTTAAACCTAAAGCATTTGGTAGTCCAGCCACTATCCCAGCAAAAATGATAATTGAAATACCATTACCAATGCCACGCTCAGTAATTTGCTCGCCAAGCCACATCAAAAACATAGTGCCACTAACTAGCGTAATTACCGCTGTGAACCTAAAAACAAAACCAGGATCAATCACCAAATTAGGCTGACCTTCAAGCATTATTGCAATTCCAAGCGCTTGAAATGTAGCTAAGACAACCGTGCCATAACGTGTATATTTTGTTATTGTACGGCGCCCAGCTTCACCCTCTTTTTTTAATTGCTCAAGTTTAGGTGATATTGCCGTCATCAATTGCATAATAATTGAAGCTGAAATATACGGCATAATACCTAAAGCAAAAACTGTAAATCTCGATAACGCACCACCAGAGAACATATTAAACATTCCTAATATGCCATCTTTTTGTGTTGCAAACAGTGTTGCTAACGCAACCGGATCTATTCCCGGTACCGGGATGTGTGCGCCAAGTCGATAGACGATTAGCGCACCCAATACAAAATAAAGGCGGCTTTTTAGTTCGCCCATTTTTGATACTGACTTTAGTAATCCTTCTTGTGCCAAGATTTTTCTCTTATGCTACTTCTAAAATATTACCACCAGCGGCTTCAATAGCAGCACGCGCACCCTTTGTCAGCATCAATCCCTGTACACTGTATTTTTTAGCGACATCACCAGATAAAAATACTTTTGCATTTGTAACTGTACCAGATACGATATTTGCAGCTTTTAATGCGAGCAAGTCAATAACCTCATTTGGCACTAGTGCTAATTCACTTGTTCGAACATGTGCAGTATCTGCTTTAGTCATAGATTTGAATCCACGCTTAGGTAAGCGACGCTGAATTGGCATTTGACCGCCTTCAAAACCGACTTTATGGAAACCACCTGTACGTGATTTTTGACCTTTATGGCCACGGCCAGCTGTTTTACCTAAACCGGAACCTATACCGCGACCAACGCGACGACGTTCTTTCTTTGCGCCTTCTGCAGGCTTAATAGAATTTAATTGCATTATGCTTCTACCTTTAAGAGATAGCTAACGGCATTAATCATGCCGCGAATTGCCGGTGTATCTTGAACTTCAACGCAGTGATTCATGCGACGCAAACCCAAACCTTTAACAGTAGCTTTGTGCGCTTCAATGCGACCGATAGTACTTCTTACCAGCGTCACTTTGATTGTTGATGCTTCTTCTTTTGCATTAGCCATGATTAGCCTCTAATTTCTTCAACTGATTTACCGCGCTTAGCTGCAATTTCAGCTGGGGTACTCATTGACTCTAAACCATTTAATGTTGCGCGAACCAAGTTGTAAGGGTTAGTTGAACCAATACACTTAGCCACAACGTTAGTCACACCCATCACTTCGAAAATAGCGCGCATTGCGCCACCGGCGATAATACCAGTACCTTCTGAAGCTGGTTGGATGAACACTTTAGCTGCACCGTGAACACCTGTAACTGCATGATGTAATGTACCATTTGTTAAATTAATTTTTAACATACCGCGGCGAGCTTCATCCATTGCTTTTTGTACCGCCACTGGCACTTCACGTGCTTTACCCTTACCCATTCCAACAGCACCATCGCCATCGCCAACTACTGTAAGAGCTGCAAAACTCATAATACGACCACCTTTAACCGTTTTACTTACACGATTAACTGCAATCATCTTTTCGCGCAAACCATCAGTCTGCTGCT